>CETI01078434.1_pt1 | contig 13040 bp, 13 predicted proteins | sample 361441 | NCBI WGS metagenome assembly CETI01 (sample SAMEA2622478, study PRJEB7988) | marine metagenome | biome: marine biome (ENVO:00000447); feature: deep chlorophyll maximum layer (ENVO:xxxxxxxx); material: "saline water (ENVO:00002010), including plankton (ENVO:xxxxxxxx)" | depth 90 m | reverse complement strand
TCAACTTGTAATTTTGTACCCATTTCTAATCTGTATGGCTGAATCAAATCAAAAGGCTTCAACAAACCATATAACCCAGATATAATTCTTAAACTATTTTGCATAAAATCTAATTTATCTTCAGCAACTGAATAAACATCTAGCCCTTTGTATACATCACCACTAAATGCATATACAGCTTGTCTTGAATTACTAAGATTAAAAGGAGTTGACCAGTTATTATTCCTTTCATAATTCAAATCAGCAATTTTTGATGAAACACTCATTAAATCAGATAATTCCTTAGGACTCTTATTTTTCAAAATTGAGTTTAAATGCTTCGCCTCTTCTTCAAAACAAAAATTTGTCAGTTTTTCAGTAGGTAGTTTTGACTTAAAGTCTAAAGATTTTGCAGGTGATAATAAGATTTTCATTACAAACAATTTATGAATAAAAATAACTAACAAAATTAATTTATTCAAGAAAAATAATTAATATACCGAATTAATCAGATGAATATTTTTCCCATTTATCAATACACGTTTTAAAATCATCTGGAAGATCGGAATCAAATTCCATAAATTCTTTTGTTCTTGGATGTGTAAAACCAAGAGTTTTAGCATGCAATGCTTGTCTAGGTAAGATTTTGAAACAGTTTTCAACAAACTGTTTATATTTAGTAAAAGTAGTTCCTTTTAGTATAAGATTACCGCCATATCTTTCATCATTAAATAATGTATGACCAACATGCTTCATATGTACTCTTATTTGATGTGTTCTTCCTGTTTCAAGGGTACATTTTACTAGACTTACATAATTCATCCTACTAATAACTTCAAAATTGGTAATAGCTCTTTTTCCTAAATCTTTCTTATCCTCATCTAAAACAATATTTTGCAATCTGTTTTTAGGATTTCTTCCAATATAATTATCAATTTTTCCTGAATTATCTTTCACATTACCCCAAACCATGGCGATATATTCTCTTTTTGAAGTTTTATTTGCAAACTGATTTGACAAATCTACCATTGAATTATCATTTTTTGCAACCACTAGTAAACCACTTGTATCTTTATCTAATCGATGTACCAAACCTGGCCTATTGGATGAATTATTGGGTAGGTTATCAAAATGATAAATCAAGCCATTTATTAATGTTCCTGAATAATTTCCATGCCCTGGATGAACAACTAAGCCTGCAGGCTTATTAACAATAACCAAATCGTCATCTTCATAAACTATATCAATACTTATATCTTCTGCAACTAATAGATTCTCGTGTGGTGGATATTCAAATAACACTTTAATCTTATCATGAGGCTTAACTTTATAATTGGATTTAACAACAATACCATTAACCTGAATACTACCCTTCTTTGCTGCTGCTTGAATTTTTGTTCTAGTTGCATTTTCAACAAAATTCATTAGATACTTATCTATTCTTAGTGGTGCTTGACCTTTATCAACTTTAAATGAAAAATGTTCAAATAATGAATTATTGCTTTCCATTACCCAGTTTAAAATCAATTACCGAAGTTCTTTTCAAAAAATCTCCTTCATTCAGCTCAATGCCTTCACTGGAAATAGAAATCACTTCATCTCTTGCTATATCATCAACATATTCAATCTCGCCAAAAACAAAACCAAGAGATTCAATCATCTTTCTAGCTTGCCTGACTGTTATCCTTGTAATTTTAGGAATTTTTACCACTGCAAAATCTGATGCATTTAAAGTTATATATATCTTTCTACCCTCCTTCACTTTAGAATTTGCATTAGGAAGTTGGTCTAAGACAGAGTTAATCTTAAAATCTGGATTATAATTTCCAGAATCAGAAATAATATATTTTAAATTAAGTTCATTAAGCTCAGAATCAAACTCTTCAATTGTTTTTCCAATAAGATCAGGAACAATAACAAAATCTCCATGCCTAGTGTTTATTCTTAAAAAAAGTATTAATAAAACAAATAAAATTAAAGCGGTAACTATTATATAAAATAAGTTTTTAAAGAAGGACTTACTTAATAAATAATTTAACATGGACATAACAACAATTGAAATACAAACTTAATTAATTTATAAATAACTTTAATTAGCTACTTTTGAAGTTGTGAATCTGAGTAAAAAGAAAAATATAGGAATTATTATGGGTGGATATTCCGACGAATTTGAGATATCTATCAAAAGTGGTCAAGTAGTCTACGAAACCTTAAAATCAGAATTTAATTGTTACAAAATCCAAATAAATAAAAAAAATTGGATTCTGTTTGATGAAAATCAAGAAAAATATGAGATAGATCAGTCAAACTTCAGCATTAAAAATAATCCTGCACTAAAATTTGATTGTATATTCAATGCAATACATGGCTCACCTGGGGAGGATGGTGTCATGCAAAAATATTTTAACAAACTGAATATCCCAATTACTGGCTGCGAATCATTTCAATCAGAATTAACTTTTGACAAAATAAAATGTTTGAAATTTCTTTCTTTAAAAGGAATTAAAACAGCAAATTCATTAGTAGTCAACAAAGGTGTTGAGATTGATTATGCAGATTTAGAAAATAAAATTGGTTTTCCTTGCTTTGTTAAAGCAAGTAAATCAGGAAGTAGTTTTGGAGTTTATAAAGTGTACAGCCAAAAAGAATTAAATAATTGCTTAAACTCAGCATTTGAAGTTGATGACAATGTGTTAATTGAAGCACATATTGAGGGTAGAGAATTTTCAATTGGAGTAATAACTTTTAAAAATAAAGTAATAGTTCTTCCAATTACAGAAATAATTAGCTCAAATGATTTTTTTGATTATGAAGCAAAATACGAGGGAAAATCGAATGAAATTACTCCTGCTAATATTTCTGATAGTTTAAAATTTGATTTAGAGTCTATTTCAAAAAACATTTACAAGCATTTAAAATTGAAAGGATTTTCAAGGAGTGAATTTATTGTTAATGAAAGTGGTATATATTACCTTGAAACTAATACTGTTCCAGGTTTAACAGCGGAGAGCATTTTACCACAACAAGCGAAATCTGCTAATATTTCATTGAATGATTTGTTTGTCAATGCTATTAATGAAGCAATAATTTAAACTAAATTTGAATTATGAAAAAAGCAATTTTTCCAGGCTCATTCGACCCGCTTACTTTGGGACATTGTGAAATTATAGAAAAGGCAACTCAAATTTTTGATGAACTGATTGTTTCTGTTGGAAATAATTCTGAGAAAAAATACAAGTTTACTTTGGATAAAAGACTTGAATTTATTTCTTCTGAATTTAAAAATAATCCAAAAGTAATCGTTAAGAGTTATGACGGTTTAACTGCAGAATTTTGTAAAAAAATGAATGTTAATCATATAGTTAGAGGCCTAAGAAACCCTGCAGATTTTGAATTTGAAAAAAAAATAGCATTATTTAATAATAGCTTAGAAAAAATAGAAACTATTTTCTTTTTAACGTCCCCTAATTATGCATTTATTTCATCATCAATAGTTAGGGAAATAATTGAGAATAACGGAGATTACAGAAAGTTTGTTCCTAAATCAGTTTCTTTTTAACCAATTAGCAACTTTATATTAGCATAACTTTTAGGTAATATTTCAGACAACTTATCAATTCCTATCCACTCTACCCTGCTAATCCCTTCTTCTGTTTGAGGTTTAAATTTACCTTTAAAGTCTGATTTCATTTCAAACCAATAGGTGGTCTTGAGAAAATATTTGTTATTTCTTTTAAATATGTGGTAGGTTTTTTCTAGTGGCTTTGTAATAGATAAATTCTTAATTCCTGTTTCTTCAGTTACTTCTCTTAATGCAGTTTGTGAAATATTTTCTTTTTTTTCTACTTTTCCTTTAGGTAAATCCCATTTCTTATCTCTATAAATAAATAACACTTCTGCAGCATCGTTATAAACTTTACCACCAGCAGCAATTATTTCAGGAAATTTCTTTTTTATAATATTAATTACCTTTTCTGATTTTTTAGATTTGATCCCAATTGAATTAACTTTTTTTTTACTTAAAAGTTTTACTAAATCAAGATCTTCTAATAATTTGATATCTATTAGAATACTATCCTTCAAATCAGATTTTTTATCTGAAATAATTATGGGTTTCTCTTTGTAAAAAACTTGTAACATTTATCTAAATACAAATCAAAATTAATACTTTTGTCACAAGAATTATGAATAAACCTTCTCAAACTGATTATAAATCGTCAACTTCAGAGATATTGTTAAAATTAAATGCAATTAAACTGAGCCCTAACAAGCCTTTTATTTGGGCTTCAGGATGGAAATCTCCAATTTATTGTGATAATAGGATTATTCTTTCTCATCCAAAGAGTAGAAGCTCAATTACAAATTTCTTTGTTGAAATCATAAAAGACAAGTACCCTAGTGTTGATATTATTGCTGGAGTAGCTACAGGCGCAATTGGTATTGGCATGCTAGTCGCACAAAAACTTAATTTACCTTTTATATATGTGAGACCTGAACCAAAAAAACACGGAAGAAAAAATCAAATTGAGGGAGAAGTTTCAAAAGATAAAAATGTGGTAGTTATTGAAGATTTAATCAGTACAGGAAAAAGTTCACTAAATGCAGTAAAGGCGCTTAGAGAAGCGCAACTAAATGTGCTTGGTATGTTGGCAATTTTCAATTATGGGTTTAAAATATCTAATGAGAATTTTAATAATGAGAATGTTCAACTTCACACATTAAGTAATTACTCAGATTTATTAAAAAAGGCTCTTCAGACCAATTATATTTCTGAAAATGATATTCTTACACTAGAAAACTGGAATAAGAACCCTGAGAAATGGGGTTAAATTTTCATTTTAATTTCGTTTTCCATGAAATTTTCATAATGACCATCTAATTTTTTTAGCTTCAGGATTCCTTTTTCGTCTACACTTACTATTTCCCCTATTATAGACTTTTTTTGATTATCAATAAATTCTGTTTTGATATTTTTTCTGTAAAGAGACTGATTATAAAATGAGGATAGCGTATTTATTTTACTTTGAAAGTTATTGAGGTTCCTTTTAAAGATGAAAATTAAGTCATTCGCTAGATCATCTAATGAATTTTTGAATCCTGTTTTGTTTAGTATAGAAGTTGCATTTGGTAAATCCTTAAATTTAGCTTGATTTACATTAATACCAACTCCGATAATACTGTGTGTAATTAAACTTCCCCTAAAATTATTTTCAATCAAAATTCCTGAAATTTTTTTATTTGCTGTCATTATGTCATTAGGCCATTTAATTGTCAGTTGCTGAACTTTATATTTTTTTAATAACTCAAACACAGAAATTGAACTTATAATATTTAAATAAAACTGATTACTTACACTTAAATTTTCAAACTTCTTATAAATACTAAAAGCAAGATTTAAAGAAGGATCGTTAACCCAAATACTACCATTTCTACCTCTTCCATTTTTTTGATGTTTTGAAATAACAACTGTTAAATCATCTACCGAATCCTTATTTAAAAGAGTTTTTAAATAGGAGTTTGTAGAATCTGTGGCATCAAGTTTGATTATTTTCATTCGAATAAAGTAAAAAAAATAATAACTTTGTACAAGCTCAAAGATTCTTAATGTCAGGACGAACTAAATTTAAAAAGCTTATCAGATTAATAATCGATGGTATAGAAGATGTAAAAGGTAATGAGATTAGTTTACTAGATTTGAGAAAACTTGAAAATAGAGTAAGTGATTACTTTATTATTTGTGATGGAAACTCAAATACACAGGTTAATGCAATAATTAACTCGGTAACAAAAAAAGTCAGTAAAGAATTAAAGGATAAACCTTGGGGTGTTGAAGGTTCTGAAAATGCTGAATGGGTTTTATTGGATTATATAGATGTAGTTGTACATGTATTTCAAAAAGAAAAAAGAGAATTTTATGACCTCGAAGGACTGTGGGGTGACGCTAAAAAAATTGAATTAAATTAGAAGGATGAAAAAGCAAAAAAAACAACAAAAACAACCACAATTTAAATTTAACCCATCCCCTTCATGGATATTTGGTTCAATTGTACTTGTTTTTTTACTGTTAAATATTTTTTCTGGCACTGGCTCAGAAAATTCAAAAACTACTACCCCATCTAAATTTTTTGAATTTGCTGCTATTGGAGATGTTGAAAAAATTGAGATTATAAATAAACGCGAAGTATATGTCTATCTTACCAGAGATGCAAGACTTAAAGATGAGCATAAAAATTCAGCTAAAACTTCACTTTTATCAATTGCTTCAAATAATCCAAATTACAGATTTGAGTTTGGAGATTTGCAAAACTTTGAAAATAAATTGTACAGAGTAAATGAGGAATTCAACCAAAATATTGAGGTAAATTATATTACTGAACAAAATATTTGGGGTGATATTATCATTTCTATGCTTCCTTTCATTATTATAATTGCCATATGGATATTTATAATGAGACGCATGTCAACTGGAGGTGGCGGAGCTGGTGGGCAAATCTTTAATATAGGGAAGTCTAAAGCTAAATTATTTGATGCAAATGCTCAGGTTAAAACAACCTTTAAAGATGTAGCTGGGTTAGAAGGTGCCAAAGAAGAAGTACAAGAAATAGTAGACTTTTTAAAAAACCCCAAGAAATATACGGCTCTTGGCGGGAAAATCCCTAAAGGAGCTCTACTCATAGGCTCACCTGGAACAGGTAAAACGCTATTAGCAAAAGCAGTAGCTGGTGAAGCAAAAGTTCCATTTTTTTCTCTTTCTGGTTCAGATTTTGTCGAAATGTTTGTTGGTGTTGGAGCTTCAAGAGTTAGAGACCTATTTAAACAAGCTAAAGAAAAATCTCCATCAATAATTTTCATCGATGAAATCGATGCAATTGGTAGGGCTAGAGGTAAAAGTAATTTTACTGGATCTAATGATGAAAGAGAAAATACACTTAATCAACTACTTACAGAAATGGATGGTTTTGGAACAAACACCAATGTGATTGTTATAGCTGCTACAAACCGAGCAGATGTTTTAGATAAAGCATTAATGAGAGCCGGTAGATTTGATAGGCAAATCTACGTAGACCTTCCTGATGTCAGAGAAAGAAAAAAAATATTTGAAGTTCACTTAAGACCCCTAAAAAAATCATCATCAGTTGATGTTGATTTTTTATCAAAGCAAACACCTGGTTTTTCAGGAGCTGATATTGCTAATGTTTGTAATGAGGCTGCATTGATAGCAGCTAGAAAGAATAAAAAGTCTGTTGGCAAACAAGATTTTTTAGATGCCGTGGATAGGATAGTCGGTGGATTAGAGAAGAAAAATAAAATAATAACTGAAGAAGAAAAGAAAGCCGTTGCATTTCATGAGGCTGGACACGCAACAGTAAGCTGGATGCTTGAACATGCTGCACCTCTAGTTAAAGTTACTATTGTTCCTAGAGGTAGGTCATTAGGAGCTGCATGGTACCTTCCAGAAGAAAGATTAATAGTTAGACCTGAGCAAATGCTTGATGAGATGTGTGCTGCACTTGGTGGTAGAGCAGCAGAAAAGGTTATTTTCAATAAAATTTCAACAGGGGCATTAAGTGACTTGGAAAAAGTCACAAAGCAAGCAAGAGCCATGGTTACAGTATATGGTCTAAACGATAAAGTTGGAAATCTTACTTATTATGATTCGTCAAATGGAAATGAATATGGTTTTACAAAACCATACAGTGAACAAACTGCAGAAACAATTGATAAAGAAATTTCTGCGATAATTGAAAAACAATACCAGAGAGCAATTGGCATTTTAAAGAAAAATAAAAAGAAACTGACACAGCTTGCTGAAGTATTACTTACAAAAGAAGTAATTTTTAAAGATAATCTTGAAGAAATATTTGGTAAGAGACCTTTTGAAAAAAAAGAACCTAAAAAAGGCAATAAATAATCATTATTTATTGATTTGTTTAAGAGAAATTAACTTCATTTAACTAACTTTAATACAAATAAGTTACAACAGGAATTAAATTATAATATCTTTTGAATTTTTTTAGCAATTTTTTCAAGAAATCATCTTCAAAAGAGGAGATAAAAAAATCTGAAAGTAAGTTTCTTCCCAAAAAAAAAGCAGTAATTGAAGAAAGGTTTATTCTAAAATTTATCGATAATGGCGGTAAATTTATTTACTGTGAAACCATAGAAGAATTACAAGAGAATTTTAATTTAATTTTAGATGAAAATGAATGGACAAGTGAAGATATATTAATAATAAATTCTGATTTAAAAAAGAGATATAATCTAAGTAATTTATTCAGCTCAAGTTTAGAAGAAACCAAATGCTTTGTAACTGATTGTGAAAATTTAATTGCAAGTGATGGGTCTGTATTAATCTCTTCAAATCAAATTCATGAAAAAAAATTATCAGAATTTCCTGAAAGCTTAATTATCATTTCTGATACGAGAAAACTAAAAAATAGTATCAGCGAAGGTCTGTCAGAGATTAAATCAAATAGTGAGAGCATTCCTACTAATATTACAACCATTAAAAATTTCAACAAAACCAAAGAAGATAAAAATTTTTTAAGCTACGGAACTTCTTCAAAAAACTTATATTTGATTCTTTTAGAAAAAGGATTTAAATAGTTTTGAAAGAATCTAGTAAAAGAATTGTAAGTGGATTAATATTTGCTGCTATTTTTATAGCATCTCTAAAAACTCATGTAAGTTTTACATTATTAACTTTTGCTTTTGGCCTTATATCATCCTACGAATTTAATAAGCTTGTAAATCAAAAAGGGTTGGGTTTTTATATAATCTTTATCTTAATTTTTGGATATTTTTCTATAACTGAATATTATCTAAATAGCATTCTTGATTCAAATTCATTTTTTAATGACTTGAAAGATACACTTCTTATATTATCAATTTTTGTGTCTATTTTCCTTGTTAGGGATTTATTTTCATCTCGAGATTTACCGAATTTTTTAAAAAAGAAATATATTAACTTCACTTTTTATATTTCATCATCTTTTGTTTTTATTTATCTGATAGCAAATTTTAACGGATTTTATGATCCTTCAATTATTTTAGGATGTTTTATCCTGATTTGGGTGAATGATAGTTTTGCATATATTGTCGGTAAAAATTTCGGAAAACAAAAGCTATTTTACAGCGTATCTCCACATAAAACTATAGAAGGGTTTTTAGGAGGTCTATTTTTTTGTTGTATTTCTGCATCAGTTGTTTCTAGATATGTTAATGAAAGTATGGATACTTCGTATTGGCTTATTATCGCAATAATTGTAAGTATTTTCGGTACTCTAGGAGATTTGATTGAATCTAAATTTAAAAGAGAATCAAATGTAAAAGACAGCGGAAATATAATTCCTGGTCATGGTGGTATGCTAGACAGACTTGATAGTGTTATATTTGCAAGCCCTTACATTTATTTATTTTTAAAATTTGTTTAATGTTTCATAAAGAAGGTGTTGGTATTATTTTAAGTTCATTTATAACTGTAGCAATATTGATTATTTCTATGGATTATTTTGAGATAAAAAGTTCACTTACGATTAAAATATTTCTAATTGTAATGTTGGTATTGATACTCCAGTTTTTTAGAAATCCTAAAATAACTATTAACTCAAATAAAAATTATATTTTATCTCCAGTTGACGGAAAAATAGTCATAATTGAAGAAGTTTATGAGCCAGAATTTTTTAAAGATAAAAGATTACAAGTTAGTGTTTTCATGTCACCTATAAATGTACATGTAACACGATATCCAATGGACGGAAATATCATTTACTCAAAATACCATCCTGGAAAATATCTTGTCGCATGGCATCCAAAATCGAGTACTAAAAATGAAAGAACAACAATAGTGGTAGAAAACAATACTTTTGGTAAAGTTTTATATAGACAAATTGCTGGGGCTGTCGCTAGAAGAATAGTTAATTATGCAAAAGTAGGGCAAGTTTCAGTACAAGGAGAAGATGCAGGTTTTATTAAATTTGGATCTAGAGTTGACTTATTTTTACCACTTAATAGTAAAATTGATGTTAAATTAAATCAAGTTGTAAAAGGTGGAGTTACAGTAATATCTTCTAAAAATTAACTGTTTAATTTTTTTAATCTCTCTTCAAGAACAGATATTTTTAAAAGCGCATCATTTTTCTTTTTCATCTCATTTTGAATAACAGATTCTGGAGCATTTTCAGCAAATCTTTTATTATCTAATTTAGAATTAACTGATTTTAAAAAGCCATTCTGATAATCTAAATCTTCTTTAATTTTTTTTATTTCAGCTTCTACATTGATCTCCTGCTGGAAAGGAATTGAATATATATTTGAATTTACTCTAAATGAAATAGAATTTTCAATTTCAGACTCACCATATTGAATACTAGTAACATTACATAGTTTTGTGATTATAGGGTCATAAATAGTGGGGAAATCATCATTATTAACGACACTTAAAGACAAAGACTCCTTAAAGGAAATCTGGTATTTTTTTCTAAAGTTTCTTATTCCAGAAATTACATTTTGGAGAACCTCAAATTCATTAATGATATTTTTATCAATTCCATTTTGAGTTTTTGGCCATTTAGAAACAACAATAGCATCTTTTGTGTCTCTTTTAGAAATCGTATGCCATATTTCCTCTGATATGAACGGCATAAATGGATGTAAAATGATTAAATTATTTTCAAAAATTTTGAGTATTTCATGATATGTCTTAGAATCTAATGGACTACCAAATTGAGGTTTGACAATCTCAAGTAAAACTGAGCAAAAGTCGTCCCATATTAACTTGTATACACACATCAATGCATCGCTAATTCTAAACTTTTCAAAGTGATCATTTATTTTATTAACTGTAGTGTTAAATTTGTGATTATACCATTTGATTGCAGTTTTGCAATAGATGGGTTGTTCCATTTCTACAAACTCCCAACCTTTAACAAGTCTAAACGAATTCCAAATTTTATTTGAAAAAGATTTACCTTGTTCGCATAAATTAGTGTCAAAAAGTAAATCATTTCCTGCTGCAGAACTTAGCATTAAACCAACCCTAACACCATCAGCACTATACTCATCGATTAATTTTAATGCATCGGGAGAATTTCCTAATGATTTACTCATTTTTCTTCTTTTTTTGTCTCTAACTATACCTGTGAAATAAACATTTGTAAAAGGTCTGCTGTCTTTAAACTCATAACCTGCCATAATCATTCTAGAAACCCAAAAAAAGATAATGTCTGGACCGGTTACTAAATCAGTTGTCGGATAATAATAATTAATATCATTATTATCTGGATTATTAATTCCGTCAAAAACACTTATTGGCCAAAGCCAAGATGAAAACCATGTGTCTAAAACATCGTCATCTTGGGTAATATCAACTTCAGATATATTATTATTTCCAGTTCTTTTTTTAACTAATTCTACTGCCTTATCAATGCTTTCTGCAACTACATATTTTTCATTGTTTTCTCCGTAATAATATACAGGGATTTGGTGACCCCAATAGAGTTGTCTTGAAATATTCCAATCTCGAATATTTTCCATCCAGTTTCTAAATGTGTTATCAAATTTTTTAGGAAAAAAGTTAATTTCTTCAGATTTTAAAACGGATTTGATAGCAGGTTTCACTAAATCATCCATTTTTAAAAACCATTGATGACTAAATTTTGGCTCAATAACCGCTCCTGTTCTTTCACTTACTCCAACATTATGAGTAATATTTTCAGTTTTAACGAAAAGTCCAATAGCCTTAAGCTCCTCTATAATTTTTTTTCTAGCTACAAATCGATCCATTCCAGAATAATGCAAACAAATATCATTTAATGATGCATCATCGTTTAAAATGTCGATAAACTCTAAATTATGTTTTTCACCTAAAATTTTATCATTATGGTCATGCGCAGGAGTTACTTTCAAACAACCTGTTCCATAATCTATATCAACATATTCATCAGCAATGATTGGAATTTTTCGATTAACAATAGGAACTGTAACTGATTTTCCAATTATTTCTTTGAATCTTATATCGTTGGGATTAACACATATTGCTGAGTCACCTAAAATAGTTTCAGGTCTTGTTGTAGCAATAGTAACAAATTTTGAAGATTCATTTATTTTATATTTAACATAGAATAATCTATCCTGTTTTTCAATAAAGTTTACTTCCTCATCAGAAAGAGTTGTCTTTGCTTCAGGATCCCAATTAACCATCCTATAACCTCTGTAAATTAGTTCTTTATTATATAAGTCAATAAAAACCTTAATTACAGATTTATTCATGTTATCATCCAAAGTAAATTTTGTTCTATTCCAATCACATGAACAACCAATTTTTTTTAATTGATCTAGAATAATTCCACCAAATTCATTTTTCCATTCCCATGCATGGTCTAAAAACTCATTTCTAGAAATATCATTCTTTTCTATTCCTTGGGACTTTAGCTTTTCAACCACTTTGGCTTCAGTTGCGATTGAAGCATGGTCTGTTCCAGGAACCCAGCAAGCATTTTTACCAAGAAGTCTAGCTCTTCTTACTAATATATCTTGAATTGTATTATTAAGCATATGGCCCATATGTAAAACACCTGTAATATTTGGAGGTGGGATTACTATTGAATATGCTTCTCGACTGTCAGGTTTTGAAGAAAAATAATCATTTTCAAGCCAATAGGAATACCATTTCTCCTCTGTTTTACGATGATTATATTTAGCTTGCATTCCTATAAATTAATTTTACAATACGAAAATACTCATATTTCTTAATCTGACTAATTATAATTATATTTATCTGGTTAATTTTTATGAAAAAAATATGAAAAAATTATTTACAATCATTTTAGTTATTTCTGTAAGCTTTTTAGGTTTTTCGCAAAATAAAAAAGCAATTATCACATTTGAAAAAACTGTTATTGATTATGGAACAATAGATAAGGGAGCAAATGGTGTTAGAGATTTTGTGTTTACAAATACCGGCGATGCACCCTTAATTATATCGAATGTAAAATCCACATGTGGATGCACAATACCAAAAAAACCCGAGAAACCAATTTTACCTGGAGAGACAGATAAAA
>CETI01169892.1_pt1 | contig 13048 bp, 14 predicted proteins | sample 361441 | NCBI WGS metagenome assembly CETI01 (sample SAMEA2622478, study PRJEB7988) | marine metagenome | biome: marine biome (ENVO:00000447); feature: deep chlorophyll maximum layer (ENVO:xxxxxxxx); material: "saline water (ENVO:00002010), including plankton (ENVO:xxxxxxxx)" | depth 90 m | reverse complement strand
GATGCTCCTAAAGAAGAAGCAAAAACTGATGCTCCTAAAGAAGAAGCTAAGACAGAAAAATAAAATGTATTATTAAAATTGATTTGAAAGAAAAAAATTTAATTCATATAGGAACTTTTAATAAACCTTTAGGACTTAAGGGAGAAGTATACATTTCATTATTATTCTCTAATTTTGAATCTTTTTGTTCAAGAAAAATTTATTTAGATTTAGAAGGAAATAAAAAGTGGAATTTTATATATTTTAAAAAAAGAAATAATAAATTTATTGGCTTAATAAAAGGATATGATTCTCGAACTACTGCAAATGACTTAGCTGGAAAAAAAATATATATAGAAAAAAGAAAGTTAGATGTAGTTGAAAAAAAATCTATAAATCTTTCTAATTTAATAAACTTTAAAATAATAAATTTAAATAAAGCAACTTTAGGAACTGTTATTAGCATAGATAATTTTGGAGCAGGAGACTTAATTAATGTAAAAACAAGTAATAAAAAAAGTTTTTATATACCTATGAATAAAGAAAACGTTAAGGAAATTGACTCAGAAAAAAAAATAGTTATTGTTAATCCAATCAAAGGAATTATTGATTAAATGTTGCTAGTTAAAATTATCACTGCTTTTCCAGAAATGTTTCCTGGTGTTTTGGGTCATTCAATTATTGGAAATTCTTTTAAAAAAAAATGGGATTTAGAAATAATTAATCTTAGAAATTTTGGTATTGATGAGAGAAAAACCATTGATGATACTCCATTTGGAGGTGGTCCTGGTATGATAATTAGACCAGATGTTGTAGAAAAAGCTTTAATACAAAATCAAAATAGCTCAAATATTAATGCCAAATTAATTTATATGAGCCCTTCTGGAAGACAACTAAAACAACAAGATTTATTAAAATATTGTAAATTTGAGGAAATTATTATTTTGTGTGGTAGATTTGAAGGAGTAGATACCAGAGCTATAGAGGTTTTGGGATTTGAGGAAGTAAGTATAGGAGATTATGTACTAAATGGTGGTGAAGTGGCTGCACAGGTATTACTTGAAGGTTGTATTCGACTCATTCCTGGAGTATTAGGGCATCCGGAAAGTATTTTAGAAGAGAGCTTTTCTGAAGAACTTTTAGAACATCCTCATTATACCAAACCTCAAGTTTGGATTGATGAGAATAAAACAGAACATAATGTTCCTGATATATTATTATCAGGACACCACGAAAAAATTAAAGAATGGAGATTAAAAAAGTCAGTTGAAAAAACAAAGAAAAATAGACCTGACCTAATAAAAAATAAAAAGGAATTAAGCTAAATGAATAATTTATTACAAAAATTTGAAAAAGAACAAATTAAAAAACTTACTTCAAAAAAGTCAATTCCAACTTTTCGTCCTGGAGATACTTTAAAAGTTATTCTAAAAATTACTGAAGGAGATAGATCTCGTCTTCAGGCTTTTGAAGGAGTTTGTACTGCAAGAAAAAATAATTTACTTAATTCAAAATTTACTGTTCGAAAACTTTCGCATGGAGAAGGAGTAGAAAGAGTATTTCCACTTTTTAGTCCAAATATTGATAAAATTGAGGTTATTAGAAAAGGTGACGTAAATAGAGCTAAGCTATATTATTTAAAACAAAGAAAAGGTAAAAGTGCACGTATTGCAGATCGTGATAGAGGCGATGAAATAGATGAATTTGCAATGACTGAAGAAAAATCTGATGATATTAAAGATGTTAAAACTAATGATAATGAAGACTCACTAAGTAAAGAAACTAATGAAAAATTAGAGACAAATAATTTGGAAGCTGAAAGTAAAAATATAAATAAACCAGTAGAAGAAAAAGCTGTTGAAGAAAAAAAATCTATTGAAAAAGAATCTAAGTCAACTGCTTCTGAAGCAGATAAGACAGATGATGAATCAAAAAAATAAACCTCAAACTCTATTTGATAAAATATGGGCGAACCATCTTGTTGATAGGCAAGAAGATGGCACATGTTTAATTTATATAGATAGACATTTAGTGCATGAAGTAACTAGTCCTCAAGCATTTGAAGGTTTAAGAAATTCTAATAGAAAAGTTAGATGCCCTCAAAACACATTTGCTGTTGCTGATCATAATGTGCCTACTTCAGATCGTTCTAAGGGTATAAAAAATATTGAAAGCAGAATTCAAGTAGAAACTTTAGAAAAAAATTGTAGAGATTTTAATGTAAATTTGTTTCCTCTTAATGATAAGAGACAAGGGATTGTTCATATTATAGGACCTGAGCAAGGAATTACGCAACCTGGTATGACTATAGTTTGTGGAGATAGCCATACTGCAACCCATGGAGCTTTTGGTTCTTTAGCATTTGGAATTGGAACGAGTGAAGTAGAGCATGTTTTAGCTACTCAAACTCTTATTCAAAAACCTGCGAAAAATATGCTTATTTTAATTAAAGGAAATATATCCCCAGGCATTACTTCCAAAGACATTATTCTTCATATTATTGGTAAAATTGGCACTGCTGGAGGGACAGGTTATGTTATTGAATATGCTGGAGAGGCAATTAAAGAATTAAGCGTTGAAGCTCGTATGACTATTTGTAATATGAGTATAGAAGCTGGAGCTAGAGCAGGATTAATAGCCCCTGATGAAAAAACTTTTGAATATATAAAAGGAAGACCCTATGCACCTAAAGATAAAGATTGGGATAACGCAATTTCTTTTTGGAGAACGCTTCCTTCAGACGTAGGCGCTAAATATGATAAAGAAATTATTATTCAAGCAAAAGATATTTTACCCCAAGTTACTTGGGGAACAAGCCCTCAAGATGTTGTTCCTCTTAACGGTGTGGTTCCTGATCCTAGTAAAATAGAAGATGAAAATAAGAGAAAAGCAGTGATGCGTTCTTTAGAATATATGGGCTTAGAACCTAATCAAAAAATTCAAGATATTAAAATTGACAGAGTATTTATTGGGTCTTGTACAAATGGAAGAATTGAAGATTTAAGAGATGTTGCAAAAATTGTTAAAGGAAAAAAAGTCAAAGTTGATGCTATGATAGTCCCTGGATCCGGTTTAGTAAAAGAACAAGCTGAAAAAGAAGGTATAGATAAAATTTTATTAGAGGCAGGATTTGATTGGAGAGAACCGGGATGTTCAATGTGTCTTGCAATGAATCCAGATCAATTAAAGCCTAAAGAAAGATGCGCTTCAACTTCAAATAGAAATTTTGAAGGAAGACAAGGAAGAGAAGGAAGAACACATTTGGTTAGTCCAGTAGTGGCGGCTGCATCAGCCATTAATGGTCGTTTAAGTTTGGTTGAGGATATATAAAATGGATAAATTTATATCAATCAATGATTATGCTGCTCCCTTAAAAATGATTAATGTAGATACTGATATGATAATTCCAAAACAGTTTTTAAAAACTATCAAAAGATCAGGACTAGGAAAAAATCTTTTTCATGAATTAAGATATGATTTACAAGGTAATTTAAAGAATGATTTTGTTTTGAATTGGGATCCTTTTAAATCAGCAAAGATTCTTATTGCAGGTGAAAATTTTGGTTGTGGATCTAGTAGAGAACACGCTCCTTGGTCTTTATTAGATTTTGGTTTTAAATGTATTATTGCTCCAAGTTTCGCTGATATTTTTTACAACAATTGTTTTAAAAATGGTATTTTACCAATTATATTAGATCAAAAAAATGTTGATTATTTGATGTTAGAAGCTGAAAATAAGAGAAAACTCTTAATAGATTTAGAAGATCAAAAAATTATGAATGAAAAAAAAGAAATAATTAATTTTGAAATTGATCAATTTAGAAAAAAATGCTTACTAGAAGGACTTGATGATATAGCGCTTACTTTAAAAAAAGAAGAAAAAATTGATTCTTTTGAAAATAAAATTCATCAAAAAAATCCTTGGATTATCTAGCTAATGTCAAAAAATAAAAAATTATTAATTTTGCCAGGTGATGGTATCGGTGTTGAAGTTATGAATGAAGTTAAAAATATAATAAATTGGATGGCAAAAAATAAATCAATTTCTTTCGATATATCTGAACGGTTAGTTGGAGGCACTGCCTATGATGAGGAGGGAGACTCTATAAGTGATAACACAATGGATGAAGCTCTCAACTCTGATGCTATTTTATTTGGTGCTGTTGGAGGTTCTAAATGGGATAATGTTGAAAGAGAAAAAAGGCCAGAAGCAGCTTTGCTCAGATTAAGAAAAGAATTAGATTTATTTGCAAATCTCAGACCTGCTGTAGTATTTGATGCTTTAGCAAATTCTTCTTCTTTAAAATTAGAAGTTGTCAAAGGCTTAGATATTTTAATTTTAAGGGAATTGACAAGCGGGGTATATTTTGGAAAACCAAAAGGTATTGAAAAAATAAGTGACGAAGAACAAAAAGCAATAGATACCCAAAGTTATACTACTTCAGAAATTACTAGAATTGGCGAAGTTGCATTCGACTTAGCTAAAAAAAGATCTAATAAAGTTACTTCAGTAGAAAAATCAAATGTTATGGAAACAGGAATATTTTGGAAAAAAATAATAACAGAATTACATAAAAATAAATATTCAGAAATAAGTCTTAACCATATGCTAGCTGATAATTGCGCAATGCAATTAGTTCGTAATCCAAAGCAATTTGATATTATTTTAACTGATAATTTGTTTGGCGATTTGCTGAGCGATATAGCTGCAATGCTTACAGGTTCTTTGGGTATGCTTCCATCCGCTTCTCTTGGAGCAATTGATGTTGAAGGAAAAAGAAAAGCGATGTATGAACCTGTACATGGTAGTGCTCCTGATATTGCTGGACAAGGAAAAGCTAACCCACTCGCCATGATAATGAGTTTTGCTATGATGCTGAAATATAGTTTCGATATGTCAGAAGATAGCAAAATGATTGAAATTGCAGTTCAAAATGTATTGTCAAAAGGCTTACGTACAGCTGATATACAACAATCTAGTGAAGAAGTTATATCAACTAACGAAATGGGCAAAGCTGTTATTGAAGAGTTAAATATATTATCAGGAAAATAGATGACTAATAAATATAATATAGCAGTAGTTGGGGCAACGGGAAATGTTGGAAGAGAAATTATTAGCATTCTTGAGCAACGTAATTTTCCAATCGAAAATCTCTATCTTTTAGCTTCCTCTAAATCAAAAGGTAAAAAAATTAATTATCATGATAAGGAAATAACAGTTAATAACTTAGATGAGTTTGATTTTTCAAAAGCACAAATAGGATTATTTTCTCCAGGTGGCAGTGTATCTGCAAAATATGCACCTCTAGCTGCAAAAAAAGGATGTATTGTTATTGATAATACTTCATATTTTAGAATGAAAAAAGATGTTCCTTTGATTATTCCTGAAGTTAATCCTGAGGCTTTAGATGAGTTTTTTGAAGATGATAATAGATCTAATATAATTTCTAATCCTAACTGCTCTACTATTCAAATGCTTGTTGCTATAAAGCCTATTTATGATGCATCCATAATCAATAGAATAATAGTATCCACTTATCAATCAGTCTCTGGAGCTGGAAAAGAAGCAATGGATGAATTATTTGAACAAACAAAAGATATTTATGCCAATAAAAATATACAAAAAACTAAATTTTCTAAACAAATAGCATTTAATGCAATTCCACATATTGGCTCTTTCCTAGAAAATGGCAATACTGAAGAAGAAGAGAAAATGATCAATGAAACTAAAAAAATTTTAGATCCAAATATTAATGTTTCGGCAACATGCGTTAGAGTACCAATATTTATTAGTCACGCAGAATCAATAAATTTAGAATTAGATTCCCCTCTTTCAGATGACGAAGCTAAACAAATTTTATCAAATATTAACCATATTTCAGTAATAGATCATAGAAAGGATGAGGGTTATGTTACTCAAGTAGAAGCTGCAGGAGATGACAAAGTATTTATTAGCAGAATAAGAAGAGATGATACAATAGAAAATGGTTTAAATTTATGGGTTGTTTCAGATAATTTAAGAAAAGGGGCAGCACTCAATGCAATTCAAATTGCGGAATTAGTAACAACAAAATATTCTCAAAATATTACAAACTAACAAATTAAATATAATTTAATTCTTTCATTATATTTGAAAATTTTGTTTCAATATTCTTAATTTCTTTTTTATTTAATTTTTTTTCCCATTGCTTATGTTTTCCAACTCTAAAAAATATCTGAGATTTAGGGCTTTCATTAAATCCATATTTTTTTTCATTTTCTTTTAAATTTTCAAATTTAGTAGTATTAACAATATTTTCAATTTTTTTATTCTTATTAGAAATTTTAATATTATAATTTTTATCAAAGAAATCACATATTTTTTCTATTTCATGATCTGTTTGATTAAGTAAGTCTTCATACTTAATAAAAAGATTTGGGACGTCATTAAATTTTTTCCACGAAGAATAATTGTCACCCCAATTGAGTAATATTTCTGGCATAATTTTTCTTTCTTTTTCTTTTCCCATAATTTGACCGTTTAATAAAAAATCTACAGTAAAATTTAAATTTTTCTTAATATGATCTGAATATGAAACAACAACATCACGAGGATCTCTAGAAATATATATAAATCCAAGAGATGATTCAGAGTTTGTATATATATTTGAATTGATTTTTACTCTTGCATTATGCGTTTTAAAAAAACTAAAATTACCATCAATAATCTTTTTTCTTTTTTGTGCTTCAATCCAATATTTGGAATAAGCTAATAATGATTCTTCATCATATTCTTTTTTGTTAAAAATCTTTAGATAATCTTCTTTTGATACTTTTTTGATAAACTCAAAATTAGACTCTACATCAAATTTAGGAATTTTATTTAATAATTCAAAATTATTTATAATTCCATCATTAGTAAAAAATAATCCAGACAATATAAGTCTAACCCATGTATTGCCACTTTTAGGATATGAACAAATCCAAAATATTTTTTTATTATCTTCCATATTATTCACGTGGTGGTCTCGGAAAGATTTGAACTCTCACTATAGGTTCCGAAGACCTGTGTGCTATCCATTACACCACGAGACCTTAATTATTGATCACTTTTATAATTTATTTATAGTTATTTAAACATTTGAATACTAATTTCTTAATAATATATGACTTTTTTTTTATCTAAATTTTTGTGGTATTTTTTTAATCCATTTAATCTTATTATATTCTTAGTATTCGTATCTTTTGCATTAAATTTTTTAAGATATAAGAAAATTTCTAGATTCTTAGTTTTCTTTAATTTTCTGATATTTTTTATTGTTGGATTTATTCCCTCAGGTTCTTACTTGACTTATCTTTTGGAAAAAAATTACCATAATGAAGTTAATCTACCTAGTAACTTAGATGGTATTTTAATTTTATCTGGAGCTACAAATCCGAGTATGAGTTTAGAACATAATCAGATTTCATTAAACGGATCAGTAGAAAGATTAACCGAGTCAATAGTTTTAATGAATAAATATCCAAATGCAAAAATTATTTTCTCAGGAGGATCAGGATCAATAAACTCAAATAATCCTACCCATGCATCTATAGCTAAATTATTTTTTCAAAATATGCAACAAATCTCAAAAATAATTTTTTATGAAAATGAATCAAGGAATACTTATGAAAATATTTTATTTTCTAAAAAAATAGCTGACCCACTTCCTAATGAAAATTGGTTAGTCATAACATCTGCCTTTCATATGAAAAGAACGATAAGTATCTCGCAAAAATTAAATTGGGAATTAATTCCTTATCCTGTAGATTATAGAACATACAAAAAATTTTATTGGAAACCATCAATAAGTTTTTTACATAATATAAATTTTTTCAATAGTGCAATGCATGAATGGATAGGCATATTTTCTTACTATCTTATGGGAAGAATTTGAAATTGATTTTTTAAATAATATTTTATGCATAAATCTATAAATAGTTTAAATCAAAAAATTATAAATTGCTCAGAATGTGAAAGATTAGTATATTTTAGAAAAAAGATAGCGAAAGAAAAGAGAAAGCAATTTATAAATGATACTTATTGGGGAAAACCAATTAATGGTTATGGAGATATTTTTGCACAACTATTAATAATAGGATTAGCTCCCGCAGCACATGGAGGTAATAGAACTGGAAGAGTTTTTACTGGAGATAAATCTGCTGATTTTTTATTTAAATGTTTGTATAAAGTTAAACTAGCAAACCAACCCTCTTCAGTTCATAGAAATGATGGATTAAAATTATTTAATGCTTATTTAACAACAGCGTTAAAATGTGTTCCACCTGAAGACAAGCCAACTTCAAATGAACTTAAAGCTTGTTCTAAATATCTTAATAATGAAATTTTTCTTTTAAAAAATATCAATACAATTTTAGCTTTAGGAAAAATTGGGTTTGATTCATGTATAAAATTTTATAAAGAAAAATATTTACTAAAAAACAAAGATTTTGTTTTTTATCATGGATGTAAGTATATTTTACCTGATAAAAAAATTTTAGTTGGTAGTTATCATCCCAGTCCTAGAAATGTAAATACTGGCAGAATCAATTTGAAAAAAATGGAAATTTTATTAAAAAAAACAATAAAATTATTAAAAAGAACGAAATAGCCGGATACCCCACCAGTTTGTACCTTGGCAGACACTTCTCTAGTAAGGAATAACCCAAAAATCATCCGGCGGGAATGATTGAAAATATTTCTCGGCGTTCCTCCGAAGCAAAGAAAAAAAGAGTTAATATCCGGCTTTTTCAAATTAAAGCCAAAATAAATAAAATTCAATGATATTATGGAAAAAAACAATATATTTAATTAATAGAGTGAAGACAAAATATATGAAAAATAGCTATTATTATTTATCCACAAATATATCCACAATACATAAAACGTTGTATAAGTGCTTATCCTTCAATCTTATTGGAATTCCTAGAAAAAATACTACCTAAAAAATGAGTATATAATTTATCTAAATAGTTATGAACAATAATAGACCTTTATCCCCACACATTACAATCCACAAATGGATGCTGTCTCAAATTATGTCGATCATGCATCGTGCCACAGCGATCGGGTATTCAATTGGCCTATTGTTTGTTTCTTTATGGCTAATTTCTTTTAGCTTAGGACCTAAGTATTTTCAAATTTTTCAGCAAATATTTAATAATATTTTTGGTGAATTAATATTATTTTTAATCTCTTTTTGTTTTATCTTTTATTTTATAGACGAAATAAGAAGATTATTTTGGTCATTAGGTTTTGGCGTTAGTTTGAAAATGATTAAGGTAACAAGTTACTTTGTAATATTTTTTTCTATATTTATTTTAATATTTATTTTTATTTTTATATTATGAGTTTTGAAACTATTAAATGGATATATCAACGTTCATCATCATTTTTTATATTTATTTTATTCTTGTGGCTATTATATAAAGTTTATTTTATTTCAGATTATAGCTATGAAAATATAAATTATTTTTTTAAGGATTATATTAATTCAATTTTATTTATTTTATTAATTTTATTATCACTTTTACATACTTCCATAGAAGTGTTTCATTCTATTAATGATTATTTTTATAAAACAAAATATGAAAATTTAATTAAATTTTTAGCTAAAATAATCTATTTATTAATATTTTTATCTATATTAATCTTCATTATCAATTTAGCTTTATAATGCTTACTAGTTACAAAACAATTAATCACAAAGTCGATGTTTTAGTAGTTGGAGCGGGTGGTTCCGGGTTAAGAGCAACATTAGGTTCTGCAGAACTTGGCCTTAAAACAGCATGTATAAGTAAAGTTTATCCTACTAGAAGTCATACTGTTGCAGCTCAAGGAGGAATAGGAGCTGCTCTAGGAAACATGGGAGATGATACATGGCAATGGCATATGTATGATACTGTAAAAGGTTCAGATTGGTTAGGAGATCAAGATGCAATTGAATACTTAACATATAATGCACCACAAGCTGTTATAGAATTAGAACATTACGGTATGCCTTTTACTAGAACAAAAGATGGCAAAATATACCAAAGACCTTTTGGTGGTCATATTCAAAAAAATGGTGAAGGTGAACCAGCAATGCGCGCTTGTGCTGCTGCTGACCGCACAGGACATGCTCTGCTTCACACATTATATCAGCAGGCTATTAAGCATAATGTGGAATTTTTTGTCGAATATTTTGTTTTAGATTTATTAAAAGACATTGATGGAAAATATTGTGGAGCAGTTGCGTGGTGTTTAGAGGATGGATCAATTCATATATTTCATTCACACATTACTATTTTAGCAACGGGGGGTTATGGAAAAACTTTTTTTTCATCCACTAGCGCACATATCTGCACTGGTGATGGAAATGCTATGGCCCTTAGAAGTGAACTTCCATTATCAGATATGGAGTTTATTCAATTTCATCCAACAGGACTATACGGCATAGGAGTATTAATAACTGAAGGCGCAAGAGGAGAAGGTGGTTTTTTGACCAATTGTAATGGAGAAAAATTTATGGAAAAATATGCTCCAAGTGTTAAGGATTTAGCTTCTAGAGATGTAGTTAGTAGGGCAATTACAATTGAAGTAAATGAAGGAAGAGGATGCGGAACTGAAAAAGATCATGCAATGCTCCATTTAGAGCATATTGATTCATCAATATTAAATAAAAGACTTCCAGGAGTAATTGAACATGCTAAAATTTTTACTAATTTAGATGCAACAAATGAGCCTATACCTATTGTGCCAACTGTTCATTATAATATGGGTGGCATACCGACAAACTATAAAACTGAAGTACTTGATTCAAATCAACAAGATAAAGAAAAAATAGCTGAAGGACTTCTGGCAATTGGAGAAGCTGCTTGTGTATCAGTACACGGAGCTAATAGGTTGGGAACTAACTCATTAATTGACTTGGTTGTATTTGGTAAAGCAGCAAGTATTACTGCAAAAGAAAAAATTATTAATTATAAAACTTATTCTAATATTGATAAAAATTATTTAAATAAAATATTAAGTAGATTTGATAGTCTTAAAAACAATAATGGAAATCAAAAGGCAGGTAAAATTAGACTTGATATGCAAAAAATTATGCAAAAACATTGTGGAGTTTTTAGAAATAAAGAAATTCTCGAAGAAGGGATTAAAAAAATGAAAGATATTTATGAATCTTTCAAAGATATTTCTATATCAGACAAGTCAATGATATTTAATACTGAGTTAGTTGAAGCACTAGAACTTGATAATTTAATTTCACAATCTATTGTTACTCTTTCTTCAGCTGTTAATAGAAATGAAAGTAGAGGAGCGCATGCTCGAGAAGATTATCCTGAAAGAAATGATAAAGAATGGTTAGCTCATTCGTTGGTATGGCTTAACGAAGAAGGAAATACTAAATTTGATACAAGGCCTGTTCATCTCAAAACCTTAACTAACAATGCTCAGTCTATTCCTCCAAAAAAAAGAGTTTATTAGTTTTAGTTCTTATAATATAAGTTTATTAAATGGCTAAAATCTCCTTACCTGAAAACTCTAAGTTCGTAAAAGGAGACTATTATAAGTCAGAAAATAATAATAATGTAAAAAAAATTAAAATATATAGATGGAATCCAGACACTAAATCCAATCCCAAAATAGATACATTTGAAATTAATTTAGACCAATGTGGTCAAATGGTATTAGATGCTTTAATATTAATAAAAGATCAAGTTGATCCAACTTTAACTTTTAGAAGATCTTGTCGCGAGGGTGTTTGTGGATCTTGTGCAATGAATATAGATGGAAAAAATACACTTGCATGTCAAAAAAATATTAAAGAAATTAAAGGAGATATAAGTATTTTTCCACTAACTCATCAACCTGTTATTAAGGATTTAGTTGTTGATTTGAGTCATGCATTCAAACAACTTTCATTCATTGAACCTTGGTTACAAAACAATATAGGCAAGCCAACTAAAGCTGAGCAAAAACAAACTGTTAATGAAAGATCTAAAATTGATGGCTTATGGGAATGCATTTTGTGTTTTAGTTGTACGACTTCTTGTGTAAGTTATTGGTGGAATGGAGAAAAATATTTAGGTCCAGCAGCTTTACTTCAAGCTTCTAGGTGGGTCAATGATAGTAGAGATCAAGAAAGAAAAAAGAGATTAAAATATATTGAAAAAAATTCAAATATTCATAACTGTCATTCAATTATGAATTGTAGTAATTCTTGTCCTAAAGGTCTAAATCCAGCAAAAGCAATTGCTGATCTAAAAAAACAAATTGCAACAAATTTATAAACAACAATGAGAAAAAAAATATCTTTAGTTGGTTCAGGAAGTATAGGGGGCACTTTAGCTCATCTTATAGCTTTAAAAGAATTAGGAGATGTAATGCTAATTGATGTTGTTAAAGGGGTTCCTCAAGGTAAAGCTTTAGATATTTCTCAATCATCTTCAGTTGAATTGTTCGATGTTAAAATAGAGGGTTCAAATAATTATAATGCACTTAAAGGATCTGATGTAGTGATTATTACTGCCGGTATTCCAAGATTACCTGGTATGTCTAGAGATGATTTACTTGCAACTAATTCAAAAATAATATCAACAGTGGGTAAAGCAATTCATAAATATTGTCCAAAAGCCTTCTTAATTTGCATAACAAATCCTTTAGATGCTATGGTAAGTATTCTTCAATCATCTTCTAAAGTAAAAAAGAATATGTGTGTTGGAATGGCTGGCATATTAGATAGTTCAAGAATGAAATATTTTTTATCTAAAGAATTAAAAGTATCTATAAAAAATATTGAAACTTTTGTTTTAGGTGGTCATGGAGATACTATGGTGCCAATGCAAAGCTATACTTCAGTTTCTGGAGTGCCCATATCTGAAATTATTAGAAAAAAGATGATTACTAAAAAAAAACTAGAGAACATAATTAAAAGAACTAAAAATGGTGGTGGAGAAATTAATAAACTCTTAAAAAAAGGTTCAGCATTTTATGCTCCAGCGTCTTCTGCTATACAAATGGCAGAGTCTTTTTTAAAGAATAAAAAAATGATGCTTCCCTGTGCAG
>CETI01148113.1_pt1 | contig 13058 bp, 22 predicted proteins | sample 361441 | NCBI WGS metagenome assembly CETI01 (sample SAMEA2622478, study PRJEB7988) | marine metagenome | biome: marine biome (ENVO:00000447); feature: deep chlorophyll maximum layer (ENVO:xxxxxxxx); material: "saline water (ENVO:00002010), including plankton (ENVO:xxxxxxxx)" | depth 90 m | reverse complement strand
CCGTCTGTTTGAATACAAATTGACCTGGAAGTGCCTGTAAATTTACTTGCACAATTGGATTATCCTTTAATATTTCCTCTTGTTCGTCCAATATAGTTTCTGTATCTTGCTGTTTAGTAGTCATGGACTGTTGACTAGATGTGCTACTAGCTGTTTCACTTTGTTGAGTGGTTGTAGTCTGTCTAGAAATTTGTTGAGTAGTTGTTGTTTGTTGTTGACCAGTTCTTTGTGTAGTCGTAGTTCGTCTACGAGTTGTCTGTGTAGTCGTAGTCTGTTGTGGATCAATAGGATCAGTTTGCTGAGGTGAAGGTGTGACTTGTTGTCTTGTATGATAAGGCATATTAAGTCCTCAATATAAATTCAAAGTCGTTATCGTAGATTATCTCCTGACCATCGTTGTGATTAACCTTTATCAGTATTTTATAAGCACGATTAGGCTCAAAGGCATTTAAGTCTTGTTTGAAATAGTTGGAAGTATTATCACAACTCATTGTTGTGAAAGCACTAAAAGGTACAACTGATTCGTTTGTTGCCATATCTATAATAGAATAAAAACCCGAACCATGTGGTATGAAACTACCACTGACAGTTTGAACTGATGTTGTAAATGATTTTTGTATGTATCTTTTTCGAGCACCAAATCTAAACTTAACAGTTTCGTTTTCTTTATATGCTTCTCTAAAATGTAATGGATATAAAAAGTTTTCACTATTGCCACTAACATCTAGTTCAGTTAAACTGCCTGTATTTGAACCAGTTGCTGGTAGATGGTCATCCCATTTTAATTCTATTTTTGGTGAGTATATCGTATTAGTTTGTCTTGAGAAAAATTTTAAATCTTCAAAACTACCAGTCGATATTTCTCTACTACCAGAAAGTCTAACTAATAAACCAAAATTATTATTTTCACCACTAAACCATTTTTTAGCAACAGAAGTTATATCCATATTTATATCAGGTGATTCGGATGAAAATGATTGTGTAACTTCATCTTCTGATATGTAAGTTCCACCAGCATCTTCCCAAGTGACTTCAGCTCCGCCTTGTGGAAACGATCTGTTTTCCCAACTACAACCATCTGTTGTTTTAGGAACATCAGCCTCTTTACCTACTCCTTCACTCCAAGATTCACTTAAAGGATAAGCAGCAATTGTGTACTCTTCACTTAAACCACTTGTACCTTCGGTTTCATAAAGTCTTAAATTTAGTTCATAATCACTTGGTAAAACAGATGAACTAATATAAGTTTCAATTTCTTCAGTATCAAACTGTAATAAAACACGAGTTGGATAATGAAATGTTCTATCAAAAAATACTTTTTTTAATTCAAGAACTTCATCTTGTCCTGTATTTTTATCTTTAAAATCTTCACCTGTAATTTGATTTGAACCACTACTGATAAAGGAGTCTTTGGTTGTAAAAAAATATTTATGCATTATATCACTTTCCCATAAATGTCGTTATTAGGATTTCTTAATTCAAATACAGCAGGAGTAACTGATGGTCTATAAATTCCATTCTCTAAAGCGTTTTCAAAATTATATTGAAATCCATAGTCTATATTTCCATCAGAAACAATATCACCATCACCTTGATAATAGTAAAGTTTTCTGCCAGTGGCATATTCATCATTTCCATCTTGGAATAACTTAAGTTCTTGTATTCCTATTACACCATCTAAACTTAAAATGTTATATTGTAAATCATTCATATTAATTGATTGTTTAAATTGCATCTTTTCTACTTTGAAAAAATCTTTTATAACATCAATAACATTTAATTTAACTTGAGTTACATTAAATCGTCTATCAGCTGAAACTATAAATCTAACTCCAAAATTAATAAAGTAACCAGAAAATAAAGTATCATTTGCCGTAAATCCAAAATCAACGATGTCGTTAATCATTCTAAATTGATTTAAATAAGTGGCTACATTTTGTAATATAAGTTGTGGAGTTTGCACTAATTTTTTACCTTGATTGTAAGAAAGAGTAGAAACAAAAAGTGTACCACCATCTAATCTTTCAACATAAGCTTTAGCAATACTACCAAATCTAGTGGGTAAACTTTGTATTCTTGCCGTGTAATCTTCTTTAGTTACACAACGAAGTTGAGAAGCAAAAAAAGCACTGGCATTATTTCTTATTTCCTCTACTGTTTGTCCATCAGTACCACCTATACTTGGTTCATCATTTGTTACTGTTAACTCTACACCACTTGGGCTATTATTAACAGTTGTAAGTTCACCTGACTGAACATTGGTTTCAGATCCGCCTCCTCCTCGATAAGTAAATGTTAAAATAGTGTTTGATGGAGTCTCCCCTAAATTTAAATTATTACCAACAGTAAGACCTATAGAACCTGGTATATCAGAAAGATTAGTTCCATTTATAGTTACACCAGCTTGTTCTACGGGATCTACATTTGAACCAGAATTACTAAATCTAAATAATCCATTACCAAACTGAAATTTATATGTTTGAGTATCTTCATCAAACTTAGTGGTAAACTTTTTGTTTGTCTTTATATATTCAGCAACATAAGGTATTGGTATGGATGAAACATCATCACTAGCTTCTCCTTGACTGTAAGAAGTATCTCTTGTATTATCATTAGTGTAGTGTGTTTCTTTTAATACTTTTTCTTGTGCTAGGTAATCAACCTCATACCATTTTTGACCTGAGGCATCTACACAGTCTATGACTTCAATTAAATCATCTTCTCCTAAGTCTAACTCTAAAAATTTTGTTGGACTTTCTACTGTAAAAGATTTTGTTTTTGTTTTACCAGATATAGCTCTCACATACCTAGTTAAAACATAAGAAGTGGCCTCTCCATTTTCGTCAAGAATCGGTGAACTTATTTTAGGATCATTAGAGCCACTTGATGTGAAATCTATTTCACTTGTTGTTTCAAAAAGTATCTCAGAGTCGATATTTGAAGCAATTTGTAGTCCACTATCAATAGATGATGGAGCTTCACCGTATAAGGGTTCTCCATTATCACCAGCATTAATTGTTGTCTCTACTTTTAACCTAACAACTGACGGTGTTTTGTTTGGAGTTTTGTAACCAAGAAACTCTGCAAGTCTACGAATATTTCTTTTTTCTGTGGCAGTAGCTAAAATATTTTCTTTGTAATTATAATCAATGTAATAAGAAAGGACATCACCAACATAACTTGATAATTCTATCAACATCATACCTGGAGATGTTTCATTAAAATCTTTGTATGTATCAGGAAAATAAGATTTAGTATACTCAATTAAATCAGTTTTTATCGTGTTAAAATCTTTACTAGTATAATTAATATTTGTCGGTATTAATTTTTGTTTTTCTGTATATGCCATTAATATCTCCTATGTCTTAGTAACCGCCGCCACCACCGCCGCCACTAGTTCCAGCAGTAGCTCCACCACTTACATTGCCGCCACTCGAAGCACCACCACTTTCTGCTACTCCTGTTCCACCTGTAGTTAAATCTACTTCAACCGATTCTATATAATTTGGAGCTCTTTTTAAATTAAAATCTATCTTCACATTTACTTGGTTGGAACTATCCACTCTATTTACTTGAATATCTCTTAGTTCAACAAAAGGTAACCATATTTGAAATGTATCTAAAATTTCATTTTCAATTTTAATTATTGTATCATCATTTAATGGTTCAAATAATATCTCTTTCAAACCCATACCTAAATTTGGTTGAAAAACTCTTTCACTTTTATTAGTTTTTAAAAGAAGTTTTATATTATTTTTTATTGCGTCTACAGTTGTTTTTGTAGTTTGAAAATACCCATCACCGTTAGGAACTCTAGCAAAAGGAAAATCAATTCCTACAGAAACTCTCGTATCTTTATCTTCTACAAACCTATCTTTTCTTCTGTCTAATATTGGCATTTTATGATTTCGTTACTTTTTTTAACTGTACTTTACTTTTCATTGACTCTATCCTACCACCAGCTTTTAAATTACTTGGTTTTTGACCAGTATCACTAACAGCAGTGGTTATGGGTATTAATGGTATTGTTACAGGACCTCCAGCATTTGGAATACCTTGTACATTCGTGAGAGTCTGTGACATTTCTAATTCAGTAACAGTAAATGTTTGAGCTTGAACCCATTTTACTATCGCATCTCTCAAATCATCAGCTAAATCTTCAACTTTTTTCTTACCTTTAGCATCAGCATCAAGATATTCTTTTCCTAAGTTTTTTTCAAAGGCATCATATATGTCTGTCCTAAGTCCCATTCTTAAACCTTGCTTTTTCCTCTACTTTTTTCATTACTTGAGAATAATCTTTTGTGAACGCCTCTGTTAAATGTTCAGGCAAATTTTGTGTATTATCTGTTACAGACTGAACTTGAGGTTCTTCATTTATTTTTTTCCAATCATCAGATGCTGCTGTTTCAGCAAGAATATCATTTAAGATACTATCTTTTGTTAATACAGGATTTGATTGTGGTAATGTCGGAGTTGGAACTTTTGACTGAGTGTTTGTTTTTTTAGTTGAAGATGAGTTAAGTTGTGGTGCTCTATCTTCTACTATACTATTAGTATTACCATTAACTAACACTTCATTTAACTTTTTTTCAAGTCGACTAAATTTATAATCTAACTCTTCTCTTATTATATCTCTTATTAACTTCTTAAATATATTAACCTTCATTTTAACTCCTATCTGTTTTCTTCTATGAAATGATGATGACTTAAAAAACTAGGTCCATCAATACCATAAGTAATGTTTCCTTCATCATCCTCAGTTGATCTTCTTTCTTCTAATTCTGCTAACACATCTGTTATACTTATTTCAGCTCCTTCAACTGTAAGACCACTTGCTGAAAATAACGGTGAGCCAGTAGAGTCTACTAGTGGTACTGGAACTCCTTGTACTAGAGCGTGAGCATTTTTTAATATCTTTGTCATTATTTCTAAAATTTTTCTTAATTCTTCTCCCAGCACCATTGGTTGATTTTGAGTTTTTGCTGGTTCTCCTAAATAAATATTACCAGAATTAATAACTGAATAACCTTGATTGTTTAAAGTAAAATTTTGTTTAGAACCAAAGTTTATATTTCTGTTTGATGAAACAGTAAAATCACCCTCCCCACTCCTAGCATCAAATGTTATTTTATCTGATGTTATAATTATTTGATTAAATTTTGTTTCGTTACCATCTTCCAATTCACCATAATTATAATCAAACTCCGATTGTTCACCGTCATTACCAAGATTTAACTTAAACAAGGGATTATCGTTTTCACCTAATATATCAGTAGATAATCTATATCCACTATTAATAGTGAAATTTTCTTCCAAAGAACCATTTGACAGCATCGATATTAAAGAACCTTGACTCAATGACTCCTCTATATTATTATTATTGTTACTTATATTAATTAGTGGAAATATATCTCTTGAACCAATTCTAATTGCATTCGAGTGTCTACCCTCAAGCAGAACATCAGAGTGTCTTGATGCTTCATAGGAGATAGAATATAAATCTAAATTACTTTTTCTTTTTTGTAATTTTTTTACTGATTTGTCGGCATATTCAACACCACGACCTGTACTAGTGTCTACTTCATTTCTAAGATATAGTCCTCTGTTTTCTAATTTAGAATCGTAAAAATTAGAATAAGATTGATTTGGATTGTTAAAAGTATTTAAAGGACCAATGTAATAAACTTTTTTTGCTATTTGTGTAAATAAAACGATATCACCTTTGGTTATCGAATCACTTATACCCCTAAACAAAGGTCTTGCCGTTAATTTATTTTTTATTGTAGGTAGAGTGGTTTTTAAAGGTCTTAAGTCTATCATTTGAGACGATTGAGTTTTTTCTTCTGTTTGTTTAGGTGAATCAAAATTGTTAAGGTATACTTTGTTAACGATTCCTAAATTAAACTCTATAGCTTTAGTTGCTAAATCATCAAAAATTCTGCCTAAAGCCATTATGAGTCACCATACTTTTGTCTTATCTCAGACATATCAACAATGTCGTCTTTCTTCTTTTGCAAGTCTTCTGCTACATCTTCAAGAGAAGCCATTAATTGTTCTTTTTCTTCGTCAGACAACAGACTAACACCACTTTCATCAATAGTTTGCTTAGACATTATTCTCTGATATAGAGTTGCTAGTTTAACAAGGTTGTCATCATTTTTAATACCCACATCCATCAGTTCCTTAATAATAGGACCTACAATAGCAATATCTTCGATACCTTGTATGTAACCATGCACCTCTTGGATTAACAAGTCGATTTGAGTTTTCTTTAACTTGTTATTCTCGTATATCTCTTGGGATAAATCAGAGAAGTTCTTATCACCGAATATTTTAATGTCATTATCCATACATATAAATATGGTATGGTTACAATATTATACTAAAGAACCTGTATATCTTAAATTATCTATATGACCTCGTGTGAGAACTTCTTCTTGAATTTTTGGATATATTTTACGAAATGTATTTGTGACTTGTGTTATTTTAGATGTTTTGACATCTGTCATTTCACGAATCATTATATAAATTGCTTTTTTATTAAAATTATCAATGTTATCTTTATTTCTACACAGGTACAATATTGATTCAGCAATATCTCTATCTTGTGACTTTGGGAAAAGTCTTTCTATATTTTCTTCAAAGTAATCTATGGTTTTTCTAAATATATCAGCCGATGGGTTTTTTTCTATTTGTTCATCATCATGACCATGACCATATAACACATCAATATCATCATGAATTTTCATCTTTTTATAGTTAGCATTATTATTTAGGATAAGATAGTTTTTTGCCACTACAGAGAAATAACTAAAAGCTTTACTACCTTTAGTTTCATCAAACTTATGCATGTTGATAACGAGATTAGAAACTACCTCTTCTTGTAAGTCTCTAAACCCATAACTAAAATAACTAAACTTAAAAGTGTTAATTATATTTTCTGCTAACTTAAGAAATGCAGCATGTATCTCTTCAGTATAGATTTTATTTCTTTCTGATGGACTACTAGAGTGATTATATCTTACGATAGCATCATGTACAGGTGTACCAAAATATATTTTACTTTTCTTTTTTCTCTTTTTCATTTTCTTCAACCTCAGTTTCAAATAAATTCTCTAATTCTTGACCAAGTTGTTTTATTTCATTGAAGAAAAAACCAACTTCATCGTCTGATTCAAATGTTCCTTTATCGTCTATTACTTTAAGTTGAAGTTTTATTGATTCTATTGTGTTGCTTATATTTAGTATTATGTTTTCGTATGCATTAATACGGCGTAATGCGTAAAAAGTTACTATCCCTAAAAAGGTGGTAACAATTCCTAATGTAATTGTAATAATGTAATGTAACAATTATGACTCTAGTTCTAATATTTTATTATCTATTAAATCTATGACTTCTATAAGTATTTCGTTTTGGTCTTCTTCATGATGTGTGTCTATTTCTAATAACAAAGCTTTTAAATCCTCTAAAAAGATTATCATCTTCGAGTTCATCATTAAGCATCTCCTACAATTTGTGTTAGTAATTCAAGAACTTGGTCATTAGTAAAATCATCAAGTTCTGATATATGTTTATCTAATACAGAAACCAAATCTTTCATATGACTATTTTCATATTGCTCCATAGTCTTATCATACAACTCTGGATTTTCTATTTCTAATACATCAAGTATTTGATTTATTAAGTCATTAGCATCTGTTAAATTCTTACGAACTTTATAAAACATTTCTTTATGTTTTGATTGTTCTATTTCTAAAGTATCTAACTTGCTAAGTATGAAAGATAATACTTTAATGATTTGTTCGTTGCTTGTTTCTTTGTGTTCCATATATTCATAAATATCTACCATTCAACCAAATCACTTATATTTAAGTATTAAGATTTTAGATTTTAGTACACATCCATCCCAATATCACCTAATGTTTTTAAGTCTTCACGACCATCACATTCAGAGTAATCATCAACAGCAGTATCATCTAATTCACCTTCATTAAAGTAATCAAGATTAACTCTCTTGTTTTCTTTATAGTTAGGAGTAGATGATGACAATTTGTCCATAGACTTCATTTGTCTTTTATCATCTGCCGTTAATTCAAATTGAGAAATATCAATTCTTTTAGTTTTCATTTTTAACCTCTTGTTTTATTGTTTAAATTTTAGGGGCATAGAAGAAAGGAAGAAAGAACTATGCCCCATAAGAACCTCTTATAAATGAGATTCAATTCTTTGAGAACGATAACCTATTTAATTATCCAATACAATATACAAACAAATAACCATTAAGTCAAGCATTATTTTTGAGAACTTGAAACTAAATTGTTAGATACTTGTTCACTTAAAAGTGACTGTATTGTAAAATATAAAGAGGGATTTCGTTTCAACAAATCCTTAAAATCTTTTTGTGGCCAAACTAAACACTCTGTGTTATGTGCGACTTTACAAGTAGCAGTAGCTGGTTTCTCTGTAAGAAAAGACATCTCTCCTACAAACTGACCATCTTTTAATTCAGCTACTTTGTTATCATTAACTAAAATATCAACCATACCATTGTAAATTAAAATTAAATCATTTACAGGTTTACCTTGTTGAATAATTGGTAATGGTGATTTAAATTTTTTCCATTGTGCAATCTTAGTAATCTTTAGAAACTCTACTGGTGATAAACCACGAAACATAGTTTCGTATAATTCTTTTTCTTTTGTTGACATCTTAACAGGTCTCTTCTCATAAATGATAACTGCTATATGATAGATATTAACTAAAACAAATATGATGTTCCAATTTATTGCTAACCACATCGGTTCTACTGGTATGTAAAAATTATAAAGTACAGAGAACAAACTAGCTAGTATAGATAGTATTCTAAGATACAGTATGTCCTTTACCAAAAAAGAAAAGGCAATAAGACCAAAGGCTAAGTGTCCAGCTAAAGTTGCTATGTTCATTTTAGATTCTTTTGAACTCTCTTTACATAAAAGTTATTACTAATATAATTATTAGAATATTTTTTTGTTACTGTAGGACCATGACTATAGGCGGTAAGTGTTGATTCTAAATCATCGAAGTGTTCGTTAAGTTCAGCTAGATATTTTATGCCGACAGTAACATTTACATAAGGATCAAACAAATCTTGTTTTGGTGTTTGAAACTCGGACATGGCCGTTGATGGTAATATCTGCATTAAACCAATCGCTCCACTTGTGGAAACGGCTTTATGATTCCAATCGGATTCGGTTTGTATAACGGCTTTAACCATTTCATAATCAACCCCATACTCCCAACATAGAGCCTCTATATAGATAAGTATATGTTTGAGTTTAGATTTGTTCAAAGAAGATTTTATCCCATCTGCTTGTAATTTATAGGCACTTGGAGTAAATGGCACATTAACCATACGAACAACTGTTTCAGTTTTTGTTTGTATTGGTGTATTAGGCTCAACTATTTCCATATAAGCCATAATAGACAAAGATGTGGTCAATACACCTAATAGGTAATATAGTTTATTTACTGACATTGTATTTCCTTTCTTTATTAATAAATATAAGGTGGCACTTCTTCTTTTAAGTCGTTGACTTGTTGAGGACTAAAGAATTAGTACCACCTTATGAATTATTTTCTAATTTTTTGAAAAACTTTTTTTCTTTTGAGGTCATCATTTGTAATTTAGAAAGGTTATCAATCATTTTACCCTTCTGAATTAATGATATTTTGTCTTGTGAATATAACTCGTTTACTTTGTCTACTGCCCGTTGATAACCATATTCAATAAATTCTTTGACGATTGTTTGGTAAAGTGTTCTATTTTCCATATGAGAGAACTTTTGAAAATTTTTACGAGAGATTTTTTTCTCTGTTGTCTTACTATATATATTGTCATAGTAAGATTCTAACCACCTATCCCAACTATTGTCAGCATAAATGCCTTTAGCAGTTCGTCCACCATTAGCAGACCTTCGGTCTAATCTCTGAATATTTCTTTTAGTATCTTCTTGGACAGGTTGGACAATCGCACCTGTTTTGTGTGGATACACGACATGAGCTGAATACTTTTGAGTATCAGAACATTCAAGACAAGTAAACAAACCGAGTTGAACTCTTTTGGAATCTAACTCGGATGAACATTTTCTACAAACTATATTATCGGCTACTTTTAACATTGTATAATGCGTCGTGGTCTTTTTTCTCATTTAAGATAACTTTTTCTATTTCATCTTTAAGATGATATAAAGTACATCTAGCACCATCAATGTAACTCTGTGAATCAGAGTTAGCATTGTAGTCTGGTAAAGTATTCATAGCGTCATCTAACTCACTTTCTATCTCACATAAATGTTCTAGTATCTTTTTATAATTCATTTTTAACTCCTATGAGTGCCCTACAAACTCTGGTATATCTCTATCCAAATCAACTTCTGTATCAAAACCTGTGGTTTGTAAACCATCTACATAACTACCACACATCCTATCGGTCATATCATTTTCTAACCTAGCCATCAACCTCTTGTTACCTTCTGGACTCATCCAATTAGTCCTATGGAACTTACCATTAACCCACATCTCAACCACCTTAATGGCGTTGGATAAAGAGCTAAAACAATATTCCACCTTAACATTGTCATTACCGACAACATATTCATAAACATAAGTCATTTATGCTTCTCCTTTTACTTTGTTAAAAAATTCATCCTTAGTGATACCAAGTCTACCATTGGTTTTCAAACCCCAAGTAAACTCACTCTTTAATTTCTTGTTAGCCAATACATCAACAAAAAACTTATTGGTTGGATTCTCACATACAAAATCGTAGTTCTTTAAGAACCTATCAACAGCGTTCATGTCACTACCTTTGGTGAAATACATCCTCTCATAAGGAAGATTACAAGTGCTCATAGTCAATTTGAAATTCTTGAAATACTTACTATACTCAACACCAACATGATGAATAGTACCACTCCTCTTATTTACCCAATAAGTGTAAGTACCTTCTTTTAGATGTTTTTTCAAATTCATTATTTTATTCCTTTTTTTCACGATAAAATATACACAGAAAAACAATACAAGTCAAGCATTATTTAAAACTTTTTTAAATAAATTTTTCTTGAATGTATTACTTATTTCTTTGATATGTCTACAAGACTTTCTAAAGGCATATCCTTTACAACCACAACTATAGTGTTTGTGAAATGGATGCCATTCAACCCAATAGTGATTACCATTAGAACCATTGACACGCCATTTGTTGTCTTCTACTATACTACCATCGAACTTGTCGATGATATAATCTATTAGTTGTTGTCCCATCATACTAAGTAATTAGGACCTGTCCATCTATAGAACTTACCACCGTCAAAAATATTTCCTCTAGCCCACTTTGCTGGAGCTCTCCAACCAGCAGCTTTGAAGACATCACCTTTTCTATGAGGTATTCCTTTGTGAGCTCCATCTTGATTAGCAATAAAACCCCACACCGAACTACCTTGTAAAACCTTAGTGTATTTCCTACCAACTTTGATATTAAGACTTTCGTTAAAGTCTTGAATAGACCTTAACTTAATGTCTTTGATATTCCCTTTTACAGCATCAGGATTAGTCCAATTATAATAATCATCTTTGATGCCTAACATTAGGTTATTGACAGCATCCCAAAAATCTATGGTTGAATTTTTATTATATACCATAAGCCAACTCCGCTTTCATTTCTAAGTAATCTGTTTCGGCATCTTCCATACCGACATGACTTATTGTTCCCATACCAGACTTACTAACTAATTTTATTGGTTTTGGTTTTTTACCGATGGCTTTATCCATCTCAACGAAGAACTCGTCCATGTCCTTTTTTATTTCCTTTAGAATCAAATTCATTATTTATTTCCTTTTTCTTACACCTAAAGCTACTAATTAAATACTATATGAGTCAAGCATTATTTTTATTTTTTTCTCTATCTTTTTTGGTTTTTTCTTTATGACAAGGTTTACATAGAGTTTGCATATTATCTAACCAATAGTAAGACCAATCCAACTCCTTTTCGGTTTTACCCTTTTGTTCCATCAATGGTTTGATGTGGTCTAAGTCCCACCCTCTTCGAGTACATTGTGTACCACAACTATTACACTTACCTCTATCTCGTAACCATATGTGTTTTCTAGCTTCACCAGAATGATAGATAATCATGTATTGTGTAGCACACTTTTCATGCCAGGTCTTTCTCGTATTGTGAATTCCACTTTCTACAATTTTTTCACCACACCATCGACATATGCCTTTTTCAGAAACATAATAAGAATCTGGTTTTGGTGGTTGTCTAAAGTTACCATCCCACTCTTCTTTTTTTCTACCAAAGGTATGTTTGTGTCGTCTACCAAATCTACTTAATGGCATATATTTTCCTTGAGTGGTGGGTGAGAATCGAACTCACAAATAATGGATTTGCAATCCACCCCCTTAACCATTCGGGCACCACCACATATTGTGGAGCTGACAGGACTCGAACCTGCGACATCCTCCGTGCAAGGGAGGCGCTCTCCCAACTGAGCTACAGCCCCATTAATTAAAAATCACCAGGCGCCACTTGAAAGGTGTTAAGACCTAAGTCTCTCCACATCTTGACAACTTTATCCCTATCATCCACGACAAGAAAGACATCATCGATATCGACAAAGGTATCTAACATCTTCTTCTTTAGGATTTCATCTGGCATAAATCTCATATCGAATGTGGCTGGATTACCATCGGCAATCGGCCATGACTTATCTTTAAACTTATCTGGTCTCATAACCAAAAGGTCAAAGGGTACATCCCACCAAACCAACCAATCTACGGTCGCATCAAAACCTCTATCGTTTCTACCTGAAAAGATAACGATTTTGAATCCATCTTGATGGAACATCTGAGCCATCTTAATTACTGGTTCATTTGGCGTATCCCAATTCTTAATAGAATTGGGAGCAGCAAAGATTTCCCAATCCAACTTACCATTGGGTTTCATAGACTTATCTCTCCTAACATCGATATTAGCAAGAGTTCCATCCAAATCAAATATAACTGTTTTCT
>CETI01245914.1_pt1 | contig 13094 bp, 12 predicted proteins | sample 361441 | NCBI WGS metagenome assembly CETI01 (sample SAMEA2622478, study PRJEB7988) | marine metagenome | biome: marine biome (ENVO:00000447); feature: deep chlorophyll maximum layer (ENVO:xxxxxxxx); material: "saline water (ENVO:00002010), including plankton (ENVO:xxxxxxxx)" | depth 90 m | reverse complement strand
CTGGCCAAGTTTTTTAATATTTTATTTTTTTCAAATAATAAAATATTTATTCATGAACAAAATTATATTTTAGGGTTGGCTAATAAAATAAACTGTAAAATAGTTGATAGAATATTTACTTCATTTCCAACAGATAATTTTAATAAAAAAGAGATTTTTGTTGGAAATTTTTTTAATGAGTCGATTGTGGATAAAGAAAAATTAGATGATAATTTTATAAATATTTTATTATTAGGTGGCAGTGGTGGTTCTTTGGAAATTAATAATATTCTACTGAATAAACTTAAAAAATTAGATGTAGAAATATTAAAAAATATTCATTTATCTATACAAATCCCAACTATTTACTTAAACAGTTATAGAGAAAAATATTTAGATATTTCAAAAAATATTAATTTCTTCTCATTTAATCCTAATCTTGATTACAAAAATTATGATTTAATAATTTCGAGATCTGGTTCAGGTTCTTTAAATGATATTTTATACCTTACTAATTCTGTTCATTTTATTCCACACCTTCATTCTAGAGACAACCATCAGTCTCTTAATCTTAATTTTTATAAAAAATATTGTCATATTCATGATATTCTTGAAATTCCATTATTGAAAAAAGATAAAAATCCGTTTTATATAAGCTCTATTATAAATCCTTTCTCAATACAAAAAATTATTTGTTACACAACCAGATGAAATTATCAGATTTAATTACAAAAAAAGTCCACATTATTGGCATAAATGGCATTGGTATGAGTGCCTTAGCCCTTTACTTAAAAAAAAATAAAATTGATATCTCTGGCAGTGATATAGCTAAGAATTCAAATACAGATATTTTGAGTAAATATAATATTCCTGTTATCATTGGTCATAAGGAAGTAAATATAAAAAACAAAGATATTATTTTTTATTCCTCTGCTATAAAGAATAACCCTGAAATTAAAGCTGCTAAAAAAAATAAAATACCATTTTTCAACAGATCTAAATTGCTTCAAATTATATGCAAAGATAAATTTACAATAGTTATATCTGGATCACATGGCAAAACGTCAACAACATCACTTTTAGGTCATTTGCTGGTTTCATCTGGCTTAAATCCAACTATTATTTCTGGAGGCATAATGTCAAATTTTGGGCAAAATATTCATCTAACTGACAGTAATTATGTTGTGGTTGAAGCAGACGAAAGTGATGGAACTATTTTTAAATTAAAACCTAACTATTTAATTTATTTAAATATAGATAGGGAACATATTGATTACTATAAGTCCTTTAATACCCTAAAAAAAAAGGTAAAAAATTTTATTCTAAAAACTTCTAAAAATTCTAAAGTTATATTGAATAGAGATGACAATTTTCTAAATAAAATAAAATCATCTTCTAAAAATATTATTACTTTTGGTAAAAATACAAAATCTAATTATTCTTATAAAAATATAAAACTATCAAAAAATAAAACTGTTTTTGATTTTTGCTTTAAAAATAAAATCATGCATAAAAAACTTTCATCTCCACTTCTTGGTGAACACAATGTTCAAAATTTGATTGCTGCCTTATCTCTTATGAAAGAGTTAGGTATAAAAATTAATCCAAAACATATCATGTCTTTTAAAGGTACTTTAAGAAGAATGAATATTTTAGGTAAATTAGGTAAATCAACTTTAATTGATGATTATGCCCATCATCCAACAGAAATTCAAAAATTGATTGAGGTTAGTAGTTTATATAAAAATAATGACGTCTATTTAATAATAGAGCCACATCGGTATACAAGATTGAATGATCTATATAAAGAATATATCAAAACTTTAAAAGATTTTAAAAATTTGAGCATCTTAAAAACATATTCAGCTGGCGAGGCATTTAATAGTAAAATGAAAGACTCAAAAAATCTTGTTAATGATTTAAATGTTTTATTTTCTCAGGAAACTAGCTATTTAGACTCCTATTTTGATCTTTTCAAACTTTTAGACAAGCTTACATCGGATAAAAAAAATAAAATTATTATAGCAGCAGGTGCTGGGAGTATTTCTAATCAATTTAGACTGTATTATGAGTCAAAAAATTAATTTACTTACTGAATTTGATACTTCAAAAGTATCTTGGTTGAAATCAGGAGGCAAGATAAGTAAATTATTAAAAATAAATGTAGAGGATGACCTCAAAATGATTAATGAGGTTGCTAATTCTGATGAGGATATACTTCCTATAGGAAACTTTTCAAATTTATTAATAAAAGACAAAGGCTATTTAGGAACAGCTATAAAGCTATCAGGTAATTTCTCAAAAATTATAAATCAAAAAGATTATTTATTAGTTGGAGCTGGGGTATTAGATAATTTTTTTTCTAAATATTGTTATAATAACAGTATATCTGGTTATGAATTTTTATATACAATTCCAGGCTCTGTAGGTGGAAACATTTATATGAATGCAGGTTGTTATGGTAATGAAATTAAAGATAAACTGATATCCATAGTATACTTTGATATAAAAAGCTCTCAGATAAAAGAGTTAAATATTGAAGATTTAGATTTTAAGTATAGAAAAGGTTTTCAAATTTCAAATACAATAATTTTATATGGAAAATTTAAAATAAAATTAGGCAATCAAAATTCCATAAAAGAACTTATGCAAAAATACGAATTAAAAAGAAATTCAACACAACCACAAAGAGTTAATTGCTGTGGAAGTATTTTTAAAAATCCTAACAACCAGAATGCATGGAAATTAATCAAGACCTCACTTGATGATAGTTTTTATAGTGGACCAATAAAATTATCACACAAGCATTCAAATTTTTTTGAAAATGAGCCAAATATCAGTGCTGACTTAATTCATAACTTCATTAAATCTATTCAAAAAAAAGTAAAAGAGAAACATAATATAGTTCTGGAAAGAGAGCTTCAAATTAAATGAACAAAAGATATTTAAAAAAACAAAATATCCTTGTGATAGCCGGAGGTTGGTCCAATGAAAGACAGATATCTTTAATGTCTGGCAAAAATGTGCTTCAATGCCTCAAAAAAAATAACTATAAAGCAAAACTACTAGATCTTAATAAGAAAAATATTAATTCTATTGAAAAATTTAAGCCAGATTTAATTTTTAATGCTCTTCATGGAGAGTTTGGTGAAGATGGTAGTTTATCATGTTTTGCTAAGAAAAATAAAATTCCAATTACTCATTCTGACGAATTAACCTCTGCTTTATGCTTCAATAAGAGACTACTAAAGTCTTTTTTGAAAAAAGAATTGAATATAATCTCTCCAAAGGAATTTAAAGATATAAATAAAATTTCTTACCCAATTATTTGTAAGCCGAACTGGGGAGGGTCTTCAAAGGGCATATCATTTATTTATGATTATAATAATCTTAAAAAATTAAAATTTAATGAACAAATACTACTCGAAGAAGTTATTGAGGGAAAAGAATTAACGGTATCAGTTATTGAAGATGATAAAAAAATTTCTGTATTAGGAGTTACTGAAATAGAATTTAACAATAAACATTATGATTACCAAGCTAAGTATACTCTTGGAAAAAGTAAGCACTACCTCCCAGCTAGAATATCTGGTGTGCAATACAAAAAATTAATTGATTTGTCCAAAAAAATTTTTTCTTCTTGTAAATGTCGTTCAATAGCTAGACTTGATTTTATATTAAATAAAAAAAATGAAAAAATTTATTTTTTAGAGCTAAATACTCACCCAGGATTAACAAAAATTTCTCTTGTTCCAGAACAAGCTAATTTTAAAAATTTGAGCTATCTTAATTTATTAGAAAAAATTATGATTTCTTCTTTATGCAACTAAATTTTAAAAATTTTTTAATTAGTTTATTATCATTTCTATTTTTAATACTTAGTTTTTTTTATGTTTATTCAATTTTAAAAGACAGAAGCTCAAATCCAATTCAATTTAAATCTAATGAATTAAGCCCTACCTTTGAAGGTGATATTTCAAAAAATATTGACAACATCATTAATTATTTGGATAACTTTAAATTTATTAAATATTATGTTCTAAAAAAAAATAACCCTCAAATAACTATAGAAATTTCTCTAGAAGAACCATTTGCTAAAAACAATATTAAACAAGAAATAATATTCAAGAATAACTCTTATGCACCTTTTAGTTTTTTTAATCAATCTTTTATTGACTCGGTAGAGTTAATGGATATTTCACAAGATAATCTTAAAATTAATGATTATTTACAAACAAACTTTGACGATTTGAAAAAAATTTTTGATATTAAACAAATAGAGTTTATTGATGAGAGAAGATATGATTTAATTTTACATAATAATATTAGAATAATGTTACCAAAAATAATTGACATAAAACTCCTATCTTTTGTTAAAAAAAACTTTGATTTATTAAAAGATAGCACTGATTTCAAAGAGTATTTAGATTTTAGAAACTTTAATGAAAAGACTATAAGGGTAAAGTAATATGAATGATTTCCATACAATTATTGAAATAGGATCTTTTTCAATTAAAACAATAATTTATTCAAATAAAGATAACAATCCAAACATTGAAGGAGTGGGTAAGTCAAATACTCAAGGATATAACGGCAATGATATTAGTAGTTTTGATGAATTTATTGAAAGCATTAAAAAATCTGTTGTTCAGGCTGAAAAACAAGCAAATTTTATAATTAAAGATTGTTATATTTTGCTTGGAAATAAAAGTGTCAAAATTAATAAGTTTAAAAATAACATTAATTTAGATGGTTCAATTATTGAAAATAATGATTTAAGAAAACTTTCTAAGATAGAAATCAACCATGATAATGATTTTAATCAAAATCTTTATACTTCACATTATCAAATAGATGATAACTTAATAACAGATAACCCACTAGGACTAAATTGTAATAAATTATCAATGATATCTTTAATATCAATGATTGAAAAAAAACAAATTAATTTAATTAAAAATATTTTTCAGAAACTACAAATTAAAATTATCAATTTTATTGATACAACAACTTCTTATTTTTTTTATTTAAAAAATAAAAAAATTACAAAAAAAAATGTTGTTTTAATTGATTTTGGATTCAATCACATTAATATTTTGCTTATTAAAGATAAACAGCTCTCTTTAGTAAAAACAATACCTCGTGGTTGCCGTTTAATTTCCGATGATATGATGAAAATGTTACATGTAAATTTTGATTTCGCTGAAAAATTAAAAATCACAAATATTGATTTATCTGATGAAAGAAATCCTACAATTGAAATACCTGTTTGGGAAGAGTTTGGAAATAATGTTAAAGATAAAAAAGAACATAACTATATAAAAAAAATTATTTCAGAAAGGCTAGATAGGCTATTTGATTTAGTATTTAGCATGTTACCACAAGATAAAAATTTTTATTCCTATCTATTTACGGGAGGAGGTTCTAAAATTAAAAATTTTCAATCATATTTTAGAGCTAGGTACGGTCATGATATTAGATTTTTAGAACCACCAATTACCTCAGGTATCCCAAAAGTTCTGAATGATTCTAGTTTCATGTCGATATATTGTGCTTACTGGCTTCAAACTAATAAAAGTCATGAAAAAGAGGATTTTTTGAAAAAAATTGATTCTTTTTCTAACAAAATATGGTACAAAAGATTCGTAGACCTACTATAAGTAGAATTCGCGGGGATAAAATGACACTAGATATAGAACCAGTACTTGATCATAAAAATTTAAAGCCATCATTAACAGTTATGGGAGTTGGAGGAGCTGGCAGTAATGCTGTTAATAATATGATTCAATCTAATTTAAATAATGTTGAGTTCATAGTTGCTAACACCGATGCACAGGCTCTTGAAAACTCATTATGTTACAACAGAATTCAATTAGGACTTGAAAAAACAAAAGGTTTGGGTGCAGGAGCAGATCCAATAATTGGCAAAGAGGCGGCCGAAGAAAGTATAGATATTTTATCTGAAGAATTAAGGCACACAAATATGCTGTTTATTACAGCTGGCCTTGGTGGAGGAACGGGAACAGGCGCATTACCTGTAATAGCAAGTATTGCTAAAAAACTTGGTATAGTTACTGTAGCAATAGTATCTACTCCATTTAATTTTGAAGGAACCAAAAGAATGAATTTGGCTCTTCAAGGACTTGAGGACGTAAAAAATAATGTTGATACTTTATTAATAATACCTAATCAAAATTTATTTAAAGTTTCAAATGAGCAAACTTCTTTTGCTGAAGCCTTTAAAAAAGCTGATAATGTTTTATTCGATGGAGTTAAGGGTTTAACAGATTTGATTACTCAACCAGGTTTAATTAATTTAGATTTTGCAGACGTAAGAACGGTTATCAAAGAAATGGGTTTTGCTATGATGGGTACTGCTGTAGCTGAAGGAGATAATAAAGCGGTTGAGGCTTCAAACTTGGCTCTAACAAACCCTTTGATTGAAAATATTGATATGAACACTGCTAAAGGGGTAATAGTAAATATTTCTGGTGGAAATGATATGACTCTTCTAGAAGTAGATCACTCAGCAAATATCATTAGACAAAGTGTTAATCCTGATGCTAATATTATTTTTGGCTCACTTATAGATGAATCTTTACAAGGTAAACTTAAAATAAGTATTTTTGCTACAGGCATAGAGGCAACAGGCAAAAAAATCTTGTATTATCCTGAGTCAGAAAATGCTTCAGGCTTCAGTTCTATCCAAAATAAGATTGATATTGACTCTAATTCTGATGAAGAAAATAATCAAGAAACTACAAGTTTAGACAAATCACCCTCTGAAATAAATAACCACGAACAGGAATTTGATTTATCTGATGAACCTCAAAAGAAAATAAATGAAAATAGCTCTATTACCCCTGAGAAGCTTAATGAAACAAATGTTAATTTCACAAATTTAGAAGAAAAAAAGAAAACTGGTTTTTTTAGTATGCTCTCAAATTTAATGTCCTCAGACACTAAAAAAAATGATGATATTCAGTCAAATAAGATAGAAAAAAAACCAAGAAACAAAAAAGAAAAAACCGATCCTAATTTATTTCTTTTCAATGAAATTGTTGAGGAATCTGTAAGTTCAGTCTCTGATAATAATAACAATGACTCAGAAATATCAGAAATATCAGAAATTAGCACCGAAAATGATCTAGGGGAGGACATTGATACACCCTCATACCTTAGAAAAGGTTCGGGACAATAAACCTTTTCAAAAATACAAAGTTTTACAATTATAAAGTAATACTTTTGCTTAATATTCTTAATATTCAAGCATATGAAAAGTCTAACTCTAAAAGGCCCTATTGGTTTTAGTGGAATAGGTCTTCATTCAGGTCTCAATGCTAATATTACTCTTAAGCCTGCAGAGATTAACAGTGGTATATACTTTAATCGAATAGATAAGAATGTGATTATTCCAGCTCAATGGGATAATGTAGTATCAACAAAATTCTCTACTAATATTGGTAAAGATAATATCGAAATTAAAACCGTAGAACATCTTTTAAGTGCATTAGCTGGATTGCATATAAACAATTGTGAAATTTGCATTGATAATATTGAAGTTCCTATTTTAGATGGTAGTTCAAAAATTTTTGTAGAAGAAATACAGAAAGTTGGTGTTTTAGAACAAAATAATAATCAAAATATTTTAGAAGTTATTAAGCCAGTAAAATTTCAATGTGATTACGGTTATGCAGAACTTTTACCCAATGACGACAATCAAGATGGATTAAATATAAACCTAAAATCTTTTTTTGAAGGCAAATATGAAGATCAAGATATAAAAGTTAAGAATTTAAATGGTAATTATATTAACTCTATTTCAAAAGCGAGAACTTTTGGTTTCTTTCACGAGATTGAATATCTAAAATCTCAAAATTTAATCAAAGGTGGTTCATTAGAAAATGCCATTGTAATTAAAGATCGCAAACCTCTTAATAAGGAGGGTCTGAGATATGAAAATGAACTTATGCGCCATAAAGTATTAGATGTTGTAGGAGATTTATATCTTTCGGGATATCCTATTGTAGGTACATATAAAGGTTTTAAAACAGGTCATTTTATTACCAATAATTTGCTTAAAGAATTATTCAAATCTAAAGAAAATTATTTAGTCCACCAAGTTAATTAAACCATATTTTTTGGGTCAGTATATTTCTCAAAGTCAGCCTCACTCATATTTGTTAACTCTAAGCATGAGTCTTTCAAAGAAATATTTCTATTATAAGCGTTTAAAGCTACTTTAGAGGCTAAATCATATCCAATTATTTTAGTTAAGGGAGTTACTAACATTAGTGAATTATGTAACAACTCTCTAATTTTCTCTTTATTTGCCATAATATCTTTGAGGCAATTCTTATCAAATGAATATATAGCTTCACTAATTAATTTTATCGAGTCGAGAGTATTATGAATAATTAAAGGTTTATAGACATTCAATTGGAAATGACCCTGTGTACATGCAAATGTAATAGAATTTTTAAGACCTATTACATGTGCACAAACCATGGACAGAGCTTCACATTGTGTTGGATTAATTTTACCTGGCATTATCGATGATCCAGGTTCATTAGCTGGCAATATAAGTTCTGCAATGCCACTTCTTGGACCAGAGGAAAGAACTCTAATATCATTTGCCATTTTAAATAAAGAACTACTTAATATCTCAATACCAGACATAACTTCAATGAATACATCGTGAGAAGCCAAAGCTTCATATTTATTTGAAGAAGCTTTAAAAGGAAGCTTCGATATTTTTTTTAAGTGTTGGATAAATTTTTTATCAAAGTTTTTTGGCGCATTAACTCCTGAACCAACTGCGGTTCCTCCTTGAGCTAGTTGATAAAGTTTTTCTAAACTTTTTTTTATAACTGTTTCAGCATATTTAATTTGATCATGGTATGCTAAAAATTCATTTGATAATTTGATTGGTGTTGCATCTTGAGTATGTGTTCTCCCTATCTTAATAGTTCCTTTAAATTCTTTAATTTTTCTCTTTAAAGTTTTTTTAATTTGACCAATAGAGGGAATTAGTTCTCTATGAATAGCCAATACTGTAGCTATATGCATTGCAGTAGGAATTGTATCATTTGATGATTGCGATTTGTTTATATGATCATTGGGATGTAAAGGAGAACTTGTAGGAAGTTTCTTGCCTAATAATAAATTACCTTTATTAGCTATTACCTCATTAATATTCATATTTATCTGAGTACCAGATCCTGTCTGCCATACAACTAAAGGAAATTGATCATCTAACTTTTGGTTAATTATAAGTTCACATACATCTGATATAACTTTTACATGAGATTTTTTTAATAATTTAAAATCAAAATTTGCAAGAGCACATGATTTTTTTTGTAATGCTAGAGCTTCAATGAAAATCTTATGGAAGTGAAATTTACCAACTCCTATTTGAAAATTTTCTATTGATCTTTGCGTTTGAGCTCCCCACAGTTCAGAACTCCTTACTTTAACTTTGCCCAAACTATCTTTTTCTTCTCGAAATTTGACCATATTCAATAAATACTATATATCACTCACAATGAAAAATATTTTATTAATTCGTCACGGACAGAGCGAATGGAATAAACTTAATCTTTTCACAGGTTTTAAAAATGTCGAATTATCAGAACAAGGTGTAGAAGAGGCCAATAAGGCTGGCCAAAACTTTAAAAATCTCAATTTAAAATTTGATGTTGTATATACAAGCGAGCTTAAAAGAGCCCAAGATACTGCAAAAATCATTCTTGAAAACTTAGAACAATGGGATGAATTAAATTCTAAAAACAAGATAATAAAGAGTTTTAATCTTAATGAGAGAGACTATGGAGATCTCACAGGTCTCGATAAAAAAGAAACAGCTGATAAATTTGGAGAAGAACAAGTTCATAAATGGAGGCGTGGCTATTCTGATCAGCCTCCCAATGGAGAAAGTCTTGAGGATGTGGTCAATAGAGTAAAAACATATTTTGAAAGCGATGTACTTCCTACTATTAATGAATCAGAAAATAACAATATTTTAATTGCAGCTCATGGCAATTCATTAAGAGCAATGTTAATTGTAATGAAAATTTATTCTTCGAATAATATAAACACAGTAGAGCTTTCTACTGGAGTACCTATTCACGTTCTATTTAAAAACGATTCATTTTCGATAAAATAATTCTTTGATAGATACTGCGCTCATACTCGCTTTAACCTCATACTACATAGTTATGTTTATTACTCCTGGACCAAATAATACTATGCTAACAATATCAGGAATAAAATTTGGTTTTAAAAAAACAATTCCTCATATTTTTGGAATTTCTATTGGACATGCTCTTCAAATTTCAATTATCTGTTTAGGTTTGGGCGTTATTTTTCAGAACTATCCTTTAATTCAAGTATATTTAAAGTGGATTTGCTTGGTTTACCTATTTTATTTAGCTTGGAGAATGATCGGATCAATAAAACATCATGATGTGAATTCCGGAAGGCCTCTTAAGTTTATTGAGGCTTCGATGTTTCAATGGGTAAACCCTAAAGCTTGGACAATTGCAATAACAGTATCTACAGCTTTTTATCCAAGTGAAGAAAATTACATTATTGCTTTCTTATTTCTTTCATCATTTGCTTCATTAGTAAACCTTCCATGTATAAGTTTATGGGCATTATTTGGAGCATCATTACGAAAGTTTATAGATAATAAAATAATTAAAAAATCAATTGAGTTCTTTTTTGCAACTCTTCTTATTCTAACAGGTGTTTATTTAGCTCTCAATTAAGTAGTTTAATAAATTAATATAACGATAGTTTAAATATCCTTTTTTAGAAATATAATATTCCTCAATACTATCATCATTTATTGTTTCAAGAATTTTGGGTAATATAAATTTTATTTTGTTGCTTAGATATTTCGAAGACTCATAAGGGGATATATTTGTAACATTACTCTTGGCTATTAGTCTTGACCCTTTGTATTTAAGTAGACCATAGTCAATTAATGAACAATTTCTTTTTAAAATCTTTTTTAATAGAGGAATATTACTCTTTTGTTCTTTTAAAGTATGAAAAAACATTATGTAATTTTGATTTTTATGTATTTTATTTAATGAAACTTCCTTAATAGATAAAAAAAGATCTATTGTTTGATTATTATATTTTTTGCATCCAATTTTATAATATTTGTTATTTGGAATAATTCTTGAACTAGAGGTTTCAATAAAAAAATTTATTTTTGGAATTCTTTTTTTTAAAAATGATATATCTTCAGGAATTAGTGGCGCTCTTAATTCACTAGTATTTTTTTCTTTTAGAATACAAATATTCATAATTCTTTTATAGATATTCCTAAATCTTGTAAATTTTTAAGAATATATGATACATTTTCAACATCTTGGAATATTCTATGTACTCCAAAAATTGGTTCTGTATTACAAATTCTTTCGATAGTTGATGCTACAGTATAGGAAACACATTGTGACATAGATGAGTTTGTTACTTCACGAGACTCGTCTATGTATAAAGTTTTATTAAAGATATCTTTATTATCATCTCTAACAATTAAACTAACATACAATAAAACTCTATCTTTCTCATCAGATTTATATTGATTATTGTCCCAAAGCCTTAAACTTAATTGTTCCATATTGTCATTTTCATCTATCATTTTAAAAATATCTTTCCAAGCTATTGACCACCCATTTAATCTAATTGTACCTCTTTGGAAAGACTCAATTAAAGATAGATGGTTATCTAATTTATATTCTTTTATATAAGGCAGAGAGTCCCTATTCGGATAAATTTCAAAATTTTCATCTATAAAGTTTATATTTGAAATAGAATCATATGGTTTTAGTGTTGTTTTTTCCTTAAAATTTTTAATATATTGAGCTTTTGATTTTAATGCTTTTAATACACCAAGAGGTGACCAACTAAATTTATATCTAAATTCATTTGGGATCAGAGGGAACCCCCCACACATACTTTTAAAGTTTATTGAGGTAATATTTTTATTCTTTATAGAAATTTTAAAATCATTAATAATTTTATGAGCTAATAAATGATCTATTCCTGGATCCAGTCCAGCTTCACACATAAATAAAGTTTTATTTTCGACAAAATTATTATTAAACTTTTCATATAAAGGATCATAGTAACTAGATGATAAAAGATGACATCTATGATTTACAGCAATATTTGCAATTTCTAAGTGCTTTGAAGCAGGAAGCATAGATACAATTAAATCATTTGGCTGTAGTTTTTTTTTGAGATTTTCTATATTAAATTTTTGAATTGGTATTTTATTTGACAATAACCTTGCTGCTTTTTCAGTTGTCCTATTCCAAACCTCTAAATCATAACCTTTACCAATCAAATATAGGATACCAGGTGGTGAAGATAGGCCAACTCCTAGCCAATGTATTTTTCTTACATTCATAAATTTAAACTTTAAAATAATTGAAGATAAATTTATAGGTATTTATTAATGAAACTAATTCCTGAATGGAAAGATCATCAAAGTTGTTTATTAGCTTGGCCTTGTAATATTGATTTATATGGCTCACAAATGAACAAAGCAAAAATTGAGATGGCTAATTTAGCCAATCAAATCTCAGAAGAGGAAAAAGTTTATATATATTGTAATGAAAAAGATTATCAAGAATGCTTTTCAATTATAGCTAATAAAAATATTTCTATCATAGAAACCAATCTTGACGACTCATGGATGAGAGATATAGCACCAATCTTTTATCAAGATAAAAACATCTTAAAATCGGTCTCATTTAATTTCAACGGATATGGAAAATATCCAGATTTTGAGAATGACAATAAAATTTCAGATTTTATTTCTTCTCAGTTTGAAATTCCTTGTTCTAAAAGTAACATTACTCTGGAGGGAGGAGCTATAACATATGACGATAATGGTAATCTTTTCACCACAGAAAGTGTCCTTTTAAATCCTAATAGAAAAAATCAATTTAAAGAAATTATAGAAAAAGAACTAATAGAATTATTCGATTTAAATAAAATAATTTGGATACCCAATGGACTTGAAGAAGATGACACAGATGGACATATTGATAACATTTTTTGTCCAATTGGAAATAATAGATACCTAATGGCTAGTA
>CETI01073676.1_pt1 | contig 13100 bp, 15 predicted proteins | sample 361441 | NCBI WGS metagenome assembly CETI01 (sample SAMEA2622478, study PRJEB7988) | marine metagenome | biome: marine biome (ENVO:00000447); feature: deep chlorophyll maximum layer (ENVO:xxxxxxxx); material: "saline water (ENVO:00002010), including plankton (ENVO:xxxxxxxx)" | depth 90 m | reverse complement strand
AGTTGGAGCTTCTGGTGCTGCTCTTCTTCTTCTTGCTGCTGCGTTTGCTGATGAACCACTCATATATAATATATTTAATGCTATTCTTTTTAAATATTATTGTCGCATTAATAAATTAATATTTTCATGACAATTATAATTTTCTACTTTAAAATCCTCTACTTTATAATCCTCAATATTTTCATATTTATTCAATATCTTCAATTTTGGAAATTCATAAGGTTGTCTTTCTAATTGTTTTATTAAACCTTCTACATGATCATCATAAATATGAGTATTTCCTAAATAATGAATAAATTCACCTGGAACTAATCCACAATGATGCGCTATTAAACAATTCAAAAATGAGTATGATGCTATATTAAAAGGAACTCCTAAACCTACGTCTCCGCTTCTCTGATATAAACTACAGCATAATTCATTTCCTTTTTTAACATGAAATTGACATAAAATATGACATGGTGGTAATGCCATCTCATTTATTTGACAAGGATTCCATGCTGACATTATTAATCGTCTTGAATTTCTTGTTCCTTCATCTTTTAATGAATCTATTATATATTTTAATTGATCTACTCCCTCTCCATTATAATCACTATTACAATCTTTATATTTAGCATTAAAATGTCTCCATTGAAATCCATATATAGGACCTAAATCATTTTCTTCCAAATTGGTTAATCCTCTTGAATCTAAAAATTCACGAGAACCATTAGCATCCCATATACGAACCTTTTGTTCATTTAGTCTTTTATTTGATGTATCACCCTTAATAAACCATAATAATTCTCTTAAGCAAGTTTTCCATGCTAATTTTTTTGTTGTTAAAAATGGTATTGTATTATTATTTAATGAAAAATGCATCGCTGATCCGAAAATAGCATAAGTATTTCCATTTCTACCTTCAAATAATGTTTTTTCTTTTAATATATCTTCTATTAGGTTTAAATACTGGTTTTCCTCATGATATTCTTTATTTCTATACTTATTCGATTCTAAAACACGCTTCAACATTTAGTAATAATTAATTATATATTTTTATTTTTAATATTTTTTATTTATTAATTAATCGTAAAATATAATTTATTTATATTTCTATATATTAATTAACTCATGACACTTGATTTAGAAAATATGGATGGTGGAAGTAATAAACTTAGTGCCAGTGGATTTTTCAATCATGTATTCAACTTTGAAAATGAGAATAAATGTAATATGTTAAATATGTTACAGTATATTTTAATAGGTCTCATTCCTATTATTTTAACTTTAAAAGCCATTAAATTTTACATCCCAGAAGAAGATGACACCAAAGGAACTCCTGAAATTGCTATTGAAGTATCCTTACAATTATTCGCTATCTTCTTCGCCATATGGTTCATTGATAGAATCATTAGATACATCCCAACATACAGTGGTCTTGATTATCATAAATTCAATGAAATCAACTTCATATTACCCGTATTAATCATCTTAATCACTATGCAAACCAAATTAGGTGCTAAAATCAATATTTTAGTTGAACGCGCCATGGATTTATGGAACGGCACCCAGAACGCACATGTAGGAAATAGTAACCAGGGTAATGTTAGAGTTAGCCAACCTATTGTAACCCCTGGAATTCACCAGGTAAGCCGTGCTGATAATTTAGACAATTCAATGATTGCTCCACCCCCACATCAGATGCCTGCTCAAAATAATGTTTCAATGATTGATTCATTACCTAACGCCATGAATGGTGGTAATGGTTTAAGCTCATTCCAAAACCAAGCTATTGCCAACTCATTTATGGAAACAATGGAACCAATGGCCGCTAATGGTGCTCTCGGTGGTGCTTTCGGTTCAAGCTTCTAAACATTTAATATTTTTATTTAACTTTAAAAATATTAAAATTTATCTGGTTTTTCTAGATTTTCTTGCTTGTTTTCTTCTTTTTTTTGTCGCTTTTCTTCTCTTTGTAAGTTTCTTTCTGCCTTTACGATTAATAGGTCTGCGACTTTTACCACCTTTTGTGGACTTCTTTATAAGATTTTTCCATTCGTCTTCACTTAAACTTGAACCACGACTTTTAAGTTGGTCTTTTGCTTCATTTCTTGATTTTTCTGCTGCTTCTCTTGCGTCTTTTGCTTTTTCTCTTCTTCTTTCTTCTTCTGATTCTCTTGCTTTAAGTGACATTTGTAATGATAAATTATTACTCATACTTATACTAACTAAACATTTAATATTTTTATTTAACTTTAAAAATATTAAAATTTAAAAAACATATTGAAAAAATTTATCAATTATTTGACCTATCGCATCTCTTACTTTCATATTAACATTTACTAACGCTGGATATGGTATTAATTGTATTGTAAAAACTATAAGTGTTAATAGTACTAAAAGAACCGATACTATTACATTCATTACCATTGTAAAAGCATTATCTGATTCATTTTTATCTGAATCATAACAATCTTTTCCTGGTGATCCTTCCCCTTTATATGCGCCAACCATATAATTTATGTTATCAGCTATTGTGTCTTCCATTCCATTTAACATAAATATTATTACTAAAAATGTGAAACAAGCACATAATACAGGCACCACAACTATTGAATTTATTTTCAATCTATATGTTACAAATAAGAAAACCAAAGATATAATAGCAAGAGTTATAAAAACATTCTGGACACCATCTATAAATGGCCATACATTTGTTTTTGAACCATCACAGGTTTGTATATATAATGCTTTTACTGCACCCATTATAATAAGAATTGCTACTATATCGTATAAATATGGTAACATCAATACTAAACTACCAACAGCCATTATTGGAAATGGTATTGGTGCTGGTTGTCCTTTATTTTTCAAAATTTTTTCACCAATTTTATCACTTGTTTTTGACATCACTAATCCTGCAGCTATTGCTAATAACAATATATATATTACTCTTAATGATGAATAAGCATGATACATTACAAATTTACTTGGTGTAGAAAAAATATTATATATAAATAATCCTAATATTGCTATGAAAAATAATACACGAACTACATATAATCCTGTTAATACTTTTGGATAAACCTTATCTATATATTTTAATTTTCCTATAAGAAACAATAATCCTGCCTCTAATTTTCTAAACATTTTGGCTAAAAAATCCGTAATTTTACCCTGTGGTAAGAATTTACCATCGCTATCTTTTTTTGGATTAATCCAAGAAAACATGCTGCTAGATTCCTTTAAATTATTAATTTTGTTTTTTGTTTCAGTTTCAATACGATCTTTTATATCTTTCATTCCCGTTTGAATTTCTTCCTTCTCTTCTTTGGCACTCTCAATACGACTTTTTATATCATTTCGCAAGCCTTCTGCTATCCATTCATTAGCCTGTACTTGTTTATCTTTACCCGCAGCTATTATTCCTAACAATTTTATTTTTTCTGCAGATGTACAATTTTCACATAATTTATTAGGATCCAAATTATCTCCCATATCAAATGATGGCCATTTCAAATCTATTTTTTTTTGTCGTATATCTTCATTATATAAATCTTTTAATTCATTATAACTTTTATCATCGTAAATATTTTTATATGATTCTTCCAAATTTTCTCGTAATGTTTTATTATTATTATAAAATTCGTTCATTCTTTTACTATCAAAAAAATTTCTATTCATTATTAACTAATATATATAAATATTATTATTCTTTTATTCTATCAAATTTTCATCTAAATATTTGATTTGATTTTTTAAATCATTACTATTGCATAATTTCCGTATCACTTTCTCATCATCTACAGTTGCTCCACAAGTTTTCAATAACCTCGCAAAATAATCTTGTTTTGAATCATCCTCCATATAATCTGGATTTTCATCTAACCATTTTTTAACTAATTTAAAGTGATTTCTATTCAATGATTTTATTGCGTCTTTTATCGTTGATTTATCTGTATCTTTTTTCCATACATCATCTGTCTTTATATACAAGGTATCTCTTTTAATATCTGTGCAATGTATTGGTCTTTGGTGCAAACTTAATTGGTTCATATTTTCCATAAACACTTTACATAATCCTTCTTCTAATCCATGCTGTTTTGAAAAATCCAAATTTTCTAATGATAATTGAATTGTTTCTATGAAGTCATTCATATTTATAGCATCTTTACATTTTTCATTTAAAAATATATTTATGTTAAATCGCTGGTTATTATTGATTGTGTTGTTATTTGTAGTAATAGTATTTGATTTTTGCATAAATTCCATTATTTTATTGGTTCGTTCATTTTGATTTTTTTGATTTTCCATAATATTTTGTTGGAATTCTTGTTGATTTTCTATAATTTTGTTATTTTGTTCTTGTTGTATTTTAAACAGAGATATTAAAGTTTCGTCTGTTGATGATTTACTTTTTTGTTCTTCTTTAATTTCTTGACATTCTTCAAAATTACAAGTTTTTGAGTGTCTCCATAAACCTGATTGCGATTTAAAATTTCTATCACATTTTTTACAAATATAAAATTTAATTTCGGGATTTTTTGGGACAAATTCATTGCTTTCGATTGCTAAAAGGGATTTTTTGTGTTTTGCTGTCAATAAATGTTTGTTGTAATCTTTTTTACTATCCGTAAAATAGTCACAACATTTACATTCATATTTTTTTTTCAAAATTTCGGGATTTTTTGGGACAAAATTATTGCGGGACATTGCTATATATAGCAAATATAAAAAACCCTTTAATTCCTTTTTTTTGTAATTTTAAAAAACTTTTTTCAAAAAATAAAATAATTTGAAAAAAATAAGATGATTTATGATAATAAAACTAAAAATATCTGATTTTGCGATTTTGAGATTTAATAAAGGGTCGCTGAACCTCAAAATGGACATTTTAAAATGTCCAATCCGGAAAAATTCGCCAAATATTATTTTCCCAAAAAAAATGTGAGATTTTATAAATATTATTTTATTAGCATATATGGTCACAAAGTGAAAACAAGTGATTTTTAGGTATTTTCTTTAAGTTCTTTTTATAATATATTATTATTTTCCAAATTCTTTAATCGTTCCTCAATATTACCTAATTTTTCAACGATCAAAGCAGTTAATACGTTTTGTGATTTTCTTGTTTCTGATAAATAATTTCTTGTTTCTGATAAATAATTAGCAGTTTGTATAGATATTTTTTCAACCAACTCAAGTTTTTCTTCTATTGAACTTCTATCTGTTTTAATTTCTACTGAATTTTTATTTTTACAATTTTTTTTATGTTTTGATAATCCCGAGCAGTATTTATATGATTTTCCACAAATACAAGTATATAATTTTTCATTTTTGTTTTCTTTTTTATCTGAGATAGCATTTTTGTGTTTTAGGGTTAAAATATGTCTGTTATAATCTGCTTTCTTAAATGTAGAAAAATCACAAACTTCACATACATATTTTTTATCGTTTTTTTTCTTATCCATAGTTATCCTATATATGATAACTTAAAAACTCTCTAAATCCTTTTATTTAATATTTATATTATTATAAATTAAAAATCTGTGGTAATTTATAATAAGATGAATAAAGTATATCAAAAAATATTTTTATATGGATTAAATGCGAGTTATGTATTATATTTTTTGGCAGTTTTAGGAATATCAAGTTTTGCGCCAAAATATTTGTCATACTTGCGAAACTTTTTAAAAATATATATAGGTTTATTATTAGTATTTTTATATAATCCAATTACTTATAAAGATAAAGGTTTTAGTGAGTTTGATAGAAAATTAGTATTTTCATCAGGAACATTTTTATTATTATCAACAACATTAATTTCAGGAATAGAAGAATATATAAGGCAAAAGAGTACAAATATTATTAACGCTTACGCGTTTTATTAATAACCATTTTATTTTTTCTGGTGAATTTTTTATTGGTTGAGAAGAATTTATCAACTTCTTTAATGATGTGATCAGTTAACATAGATTCCATATTTTTTTCAATATTAGATTTATTAACATAAGTAAGAGGGTCATAATATGTATTATGATTCATATAGTTTATGAATTCTTCTAATGTATTTCCAGTATTTTTAAATAAATGTTTGTTATATTTGTAAAATTGAGTGCATAATGTAGAATATTTAATGTTACTATTATAGGGTTTAATTTGGAAATATAGAACATTATCATTATGCATTTCTTGATGATACTGGTCATCTATAAAACAAATTTTGGTATTAGTAGGTAATTTAGTGCATTTTAAGAAGTCTCTATGAGATTTGCCGTGTGATGTTCTACATACTTCAATAATTTTTCCATTAACTTTGAAAGCATGAATAATTTTATCAAATAATTGATATTTAAGTTTGTAATGAAAATAATTTTTGATTAAATTAGCCCACCATTTTGGACCATTATTGTTAGTATAAATCAATACATTATTGCATACACCATTGATTTTTTTTTGCTTGACATTTTTTAATAGTTTAAATATGTTAGTTCTTAAAAATTCTGGGAATAATTCTAAAAAATTAAAAAAATATTGTTCATCCAATCGTTCATCATCAAGGAAATTTTTTAAATTATACCAAAATTTATAAGGTTGAGAAAAAGAACCAAGCGTCTCATCTAAATCGAACACTAAAACATAACTTTTTAACATAGTGATATTTATTTATCTATAATAAATAAATATTATAAAAATTACATAATTAATATTTAGAAAAAAATAAAACAAAATATAAATATTGTAAATATATAGATATAATTAATGAAATTATCCAGACAGGATTATATTGATATATTAAATTGGTATGATGTAAAATTTAGTAAAGATTTACCAATAAAATTGCTAAGAAAAATGACTGAAAAAATAGTAGCAGAAAAACTTTGTCGTTGTATAAAAAAGGTTCCAAATGAAGGGAATCCTGAATCACGGGCTATAGGAATATGTAATTGGAGTGTTTTACAAAAGAAGAAATTGGCTATATATAAATTTTCTTGTAAAAAAAAGCCAGAATTAAAATTAAAGAAAGGTTCAAATAAAAATGATGATAAACTTTATAAAACTAGTAAAGTAAAATTAAGCGTAAAAAAAACAAGAAAAAATAGAAAGAATTAACCAGATTTTAAATAGTTAATTGCTTTGAGTATAATTTTTTCTTCAAGTGTTATCATTTGAAATATAAGATTTTCATTTAAATAAATAGTAAAAAATCTATTACCGAAACTTTTAAGACATAAAGCGACACCTTTATCGAGTATTTTAATATCACAAACGATAGCGACCTTATTAAGTGATACTTTATCTACTTTGTTTAAATTAATCCAGCGAATATGAGTTCCATATTTAATATCTTTAATATCATCAATATAACGGTAATCTTTAAGCATTGAATGATATTCTTTAAGATTATCTTTTTTTAAACCAATGTTTTGTAAAATATCATTTTTTTTAGACTTAATATCTTGTATATTAGTTTCTATTATTGATAAATTATCTTCATTAGATAAAGCGGCTTGTAGTTTTTCTAAATCCATTTATTATATGCTAATATATATAATAAATGAAACTTTATATAAAAACATAAAATGTATTTTAAGAAGTGAATTCATATTTAGTTTCTTTTGTATTGGTTGTATGTATTTTATATACAATATTAGAAATAATATCATTAGAAGTAGTAATTTTTTTGCTTGTATTATAAATCTTATATTTTATAAGTAAGCATTTATATTTTTTAATTAAATATGATAAATCATAATTGCGATATAAAATATTATCATAATAAGATGTTAAATATAGTATAACATTGTTACAAAAATGTGTGTAATATTTATCAGATTTTTTTATTTTATTCAATATTTTTGCAATATATAAAGTTAATGAATATGTATCAAATGTATTGGATGTTCTATTTAAAAATTTTTTATAACTGATACTATTTTTATAGTTTTTACATCCATATTTTTTTTCAAATTCATTTTTATTAACACAACTATTTTCTGGTGGAAAATTAGCATGAGATACAGCGCGTTTATTTTTACTTTTTAAGGAATTTTTATAATATTCTTTATAAGTTATCATTAATCCATAGTCAATAATTTTTATATCAGTGGTATATGGATTATACATAATATTATTATCTTTAATATCATGATGAATAATTTTTTGTTTTCTAAAAAAATCAACAGCTTCAAAGAGGTCGATAATTTTTGTTAAGAAAATATTTTTATCATTTCTAGTTAAATTATTAAATAAATGTTTAACAAACTGTTCTAAATCTATACCCAAGTAATCTACAATTAAAATATTGGAATTATATCCCATATATTCAGGAAATTCTTTAATAATATGCTTATATTTATCTTTATCAAAAACATCACATTCTTTAATAACATATGAATTATATTTATTTATTAAAGGTTGACATATACTTCCTGATTTTGGAAAATATTTATATTTTTTTTTACTTTTAATTTTTTCAAGAATTTTTAATTTATTATACTCTTGAACAGCTTTATGTTGTTCCATAAGTTTTGAAACTTTATTTTTATATGTAACATTTTTCTTATTTCTACATTTTAAACTGGGTTTATATACACAACCATAAGAACCAGTTCCTATATTAATATGTTTTTCTTTGCGATTTTTTCTAGTTTTAATAGACATATTCTATACTATATATTAATTATATTAAAAAATCTAACATAATTAATATTTATTCTAATTCAAGATTATTAGAAGATTCATTATCTTTATTATTTGAATTATTTTTATTATAAAGTTCTAATGTTCTTGCGCTTGAATCACTAGCTTTAACATATCTTGGCATCCAAAAATATTCAATTAAATGATCCGTTCCTTTATAATGAGTATTATAAATATGTCTATAATAAGCTTGTTCAAATGTAGTTGGTTTATTATCTGAAATATCAAACAAATCATAGTCCTTCATAATTTTGCATAATTCGTCTTTTAAAGATATGTTCTCTATACTATGAAATTTATTTTGAATTTTTTCTTGTATTATTTGAAACCAAGATTTGTTTAAACTACTTACACCATCACTAAATGCTTCCTTAGTTCTCCATAATATTTCTTTTGGTAATAAATTTTGATTACACTTATCAACTGATTTTCTAATTAAATATTTTTCACAGTTATTAATAGTTGTAGTAAAACGCATCTTTTTATCAATTGATAAATAGAATTCAACAAATTGTCTATCTAAAAATGGTGTTCTGGGTTCTAAACCGTGTGATGAAATAGACCTGTCACTGCGTAAAACATCAAACATATAAATGTCTTGTAATAACCGCTTACATTCTTTATCAAATTCGTATGAAGAAGGAGCGTTTTTGAAGTATAAATACCCACCCATTAATTCATCAGCACCATCTCCATTAAATATAACTTTAGCATCACTATTAGCTTTGATGTATTTACCAAGCAAATAATTACCAACACTGGCGCGAACAGTTGTAGTATCATATGATTCGATTGCTTTAATTACTTCTGGTATAGCATCAAAAAATTCATCTTCAGTAACAACTATTTCATGGTGATCGCTTTTAATATGTTTAGCAACAATAGCAGCATACTTAAGGTCTTCTGAGCCTGGTAATCCAATACTGTATGTTTGTAGTTTTTTATCAACTGGATAAAAAGAAGCAACTAATGCTGCTACCAAACTACTATCTAATCCACCAGACAACAAACAGGCGATTGGTCTTTCAGTTGTTCCAATAACTCTTTTTCTAACTGCGCCGGATATGTATGAATAGATATCAGAAGATATATTATCATAATATGGGTTACATATTGTTGGAAAATAGTTATAAGCATTACAATATCTGGAAAAATTGTATCTATCATAATCATAATTACTGCTAACAGTCATATAATAACCAGGAATAAAATTATAAATGTTAGATTTGTCTTTTGTTAAGTTATATAAGACTTTTAATTCGCTAGCAAAGGCGAGTGTATTATTAGATTTGTCATCTAAATAGTATAAAGGTCTAACTCCATAAGGATCTCTGGCAGCATATAAATCGTTAGTTTTAGCATCATATAGAACAAAAGCAAATACACCATCTAATAAAGTGCAAGTATATTCAATTCCATATAATCTATATAAGTGTGCTATGATTTCACAGTCTGAGTTTGAAGTTGTTACAATGTTGTTATCAAGTGCGAGTTGTTTATAGTTGTATATTTCTCCATTACAAATAAGGGTTATATCACCAAGTTTAAAAGGTTGATTGGATATTTCATCTAATCCATTAATTGCTAATCTGTGAAAGCCAAAATGAAGATTATTTCCAGATTTCATTTTATAAGATTGTAATGTAGAAAATTCTGGACCACGATTAACACCTTTTTTGAACTCATTTTCTAACTCTGTTGTGTCCCCATTATAATTAAGAATTGAAAATATACCACACATAATTATTAATATTGTATATTATTTAATATTAATTTGTCTTTAATAGTTATTAATTTAATTTAATTAATAATAAAAAAATATTTGATTATATCAAATGGTTAATAGTGTATTATTACAAAATTTTGAAAAAAATGATAAAATAAACAACCAAATTTTTTCAAGAAATGTTCCATCGAATGAATTAGAACCTAATTTTTCTCCAAGACCTGTTAGCACAAAATATAGTACAATGAAAGTTGTAGATAATAGATCTGAATCTAATGTTCCTTTAAAATCCTATGAATATTTTAATACACAAACAACATTTTTTCCTGGAACAGATAAACCAAAATATTGTGGATTTTCAAGAAATGTAGATAAAGAATCAACATTACGCAATCAGTTTTTTGCTTTACAGAAATCAAATCAGTCAGTATATGTTCCATCATCAAATAGTGATTTATATGAAAACCCAATAAATTTCTTAAATACAAATAAAAATTTAGATGAAACTTTATTATTTAGAGAAGAAGTTTTTAATGATAAAAACCCTAATCCATCAAATTTAATAGGAAGTAGTGTTTTTAATAACGCTACAAGAGTTCAATTAAAGAAAATTAAATAATTAATTATTTATATTATGAATAGTTTAAATAATATAAATAAGTGTGATTTATTATTTTTAAGCAATAAAGAGTTGTATAATAAAGCTATTGAAGATAGAACGAATGAATATGATAATTTATCAGAAGATTTTAAAAAGTATAAGAAAGTTATAAAACATAAAATCAACAAGTTATATCAATCATATTTAGATTGTTCTGGTAATATGGGTTCATTATTGAAATCTAATAACGATACAATAAAATATAAGAATTATTTTTATTTATTTGTATCAGGTTTAATAGAAAATATAAAATTACAGGAGTTAAAGAAAAATATAAAATTTGATTTGAGTGGTTGTATAAATGGAAAGGATAGAGATGGAACAGAAGTAGATATATCAAATAATTTATTGGACATAGATAAAAGGTTGGCTGATAATAATAGAAATATAGACAATAATAAAAAAATAGTGAAGTTGGATAGTTTTGTAACTGTAATAAATAAAAAACCGAAACCGAAAATATTACCAAAAAAAAGATAAAATAAAATATGTGTTTATATTAATAGTAATGAGTAATTACACATTAAAACATGGTGGAAAGAAACTTAAAACAAAAAAGAAATTTAGAACATTAAAATGCGCACCAAAACAAAAAAATTCAGTAGATAATAGTTTAAAAGATCGTTCTTGTTATGATAATAATCAATTAATGAGTATGAAAAAGTTATGGAATGAAAGTAATGAGGGAAATAAAGTAGAAACTAATAATCCTAAGGAAATTTGGACATTCTTTAAGAAGAATATGAGAAAGAAGTGTTATAATGAATTATGTTGGTTGGACGATAAGAAATTTTCATCAAAAGTGAATAAAGATATTTTGATAAAGGATTTATTTAGACCATTTTCACCAAAAACTTGGAAATTAAAACCTTATGAATGGTTGTCAAGTGTAGATATAGTAAAAGTAATGAACCAATATGAGAAGAAATACAAAAATTTCGCATTCATAGGTCCTTCTCCTATTGATTTTGATGATAAAAAATTATTTGGAACTTGTGTTTGGGAAAAATTATGTAAATTTGATTTAGACAATTACATAAATAAGAAGCACAAAATAGGAATGATATTTAATTTAGACCCACATTATAAAGGTGGTAGTCATTGGGTAGCATTATTTGTAGATTTAGATAAAGATTTTATATTTTATTTTGATAGTAATGGTGATAAGATTCCAAAAAGAATAAAAGTATTAGTAGATAGAATAACAGAACAGGGTCGTAAATTAAATAAGAATTTTGAATTTATGAGTAATGAGGGGAAAGTTCATCAGTATAAGGATGGAACTTGCGCCGTTTATGCTTTATATTTTATAATTGAATTATTAAAAGGAACAAAAAGGCCAGAATATTTTAAAAAACATAGAGTTCCAGATGAATTAATGAAAAACTATAGAAAAGTATACTATAATACACCAGAATAAATAAAAAATTATATTAATTTAAAAACAATTGACACAATTAATATAATTAATAAGATAATTAATGATAACTGGTGAAAAATGGAGTAGATTGATTATAAAAAAAATGGGTGAAGTAGAAATATGGAAACCCATTAAAGGTTATTATGATTATTATTCTATTTCTACATTTGGTAGAGTTAGAAATGATAAAACTGGACATATTACAACCAAATTGAATTTAGATAAAGATGGTTACTCTAGATCCGGTTTAAGTAAAAATGGTGAATATAAAAAAACAATTAAAAGACATAGACTTGTTGGTATAGCATTTTTGCCAAATCCTAATAAATATCCAGAGATTAACCATATAAATCAATATGGGCCTAGAAGTAATAATAATATAACTAATTTACAATGGGCAACAAACAATATAAATGCTTTGTCTATTAATAGAACAACTAATATAGGAAATATAAGACAGATTACTAAGAAGTGTTGGGCAGCATCTATACAATTTAATAAGAAAAGACATTATTTCTATGCTGAAACAGAAACTTTATGTAAAGAATGGTTAAATAGAAGAGAATATGAAATTAGAAACAATTTACCATTAACTGAAATAGGAGTTA
>CETI01082177.1_pt1 | contig 13101 bp, 21 predicted proteins | sample 361441 | NCBI WGS metagenome assembly CETI01 (sample SAMEA2622478, study PRJEB7988) | marine metagenome | biome: marine biome (ENVO:00000447); feature: deep chlorophyll maximum layer (ENVO:xxxxxxxx); material: "saline water (ENVO:00002010), including plankton (ENVO:xxxxxxxx)" | depth 90 m | reverse complement strand
CCGTTAAGTATTTTATTTATATCATACTGTATCGTACCAGTACTACTTCTCCTAATACCCTTAGAGGATTTCTTGGGATCCCACAAATCAAATTGTATTGCATACTTTTTAAAGGTAGGAAATGAAGTATTTAAATAATCTGCTGCCTGTTTCATACTTTGTGTGGATTTAATTGCCCATCTAATCCGTTGAGGTGTGAAATTAAGACCAGGTCTACCAGTTCGTGCCATATAAACTCCTATATTGTGACATAATGACATATTTTAAGTGATAGGTGTAAAAAAAAGTGCTATAAAAAAAAGTATGACACAAAGACATACACACTTATATTATTCAATTTGTATCCTGAATTAAATATACACTTATCTATATAAATAAGTAGTGGTTTATCCTAAAAAGGGGTAACGGTGGGGAATGGTGGTATAAGAATTTCGGTAAATCAATCCAATACAGAACTCTTTATGTAATAGCCACACCTTTAGGTGTATAGTATTTCAGCCTCCATATAGGGTTGATTATGCCTGAAATAGGGGTATTATAGAGATGCTTTTACAAAGTTTAAAGATTTTTTTAACAGATTCAATGGGGGTATTTGGGGAGTTGGGAGTATTGGGTAATAGGGGTATTGGGGAATCACAATATATTATATTGCTCATTATGAGATTTCATCATTTGGGTTATTGGGTATAGGGTGAATGGTAATCAAGCATTACCTATACACATTGCTCACCATTTTACCTTTTAACCTATACTATGAATTAACACTATAAGTTATTACTCCGTTAGGAGATTATCTTGGTGTGTTTATACATAACTTGATGCATTTTCTCAATTAACCTAACCGAAAGCTGAACATTATCTAAGATTGATTATCATTGATTATTTGATTACCGTGATGATGGCGTCAAGATATACCGAGAAAGGCTCAAGTTGGGTAATCTCGGAGAGATTATCCTTTGAACTTATCGGCGTAACTTTGTTGATTATGTTCCGTTTTAGTGGCGTTTTACTTTATAAATTATCGGGAACTTTGACTGGCGTTTACTTTGTTTTAATCTTGTGAAATCATCAAGTATACCATAACCACAAGAAGTACTATTATAAAAAAACCTAAAAGTTTTACTAACCCCATTTTTTAAGCCATTCAATTTCTTTATTTCCATCTAAGATAGACCTTTCTATCTCATCTTTCAAATGGTATAGTTCACATTTTGCACCATCTATATTAGACCGAGATTCTGAATTACCGTTCCAATCTGGTAGTGTATTGGTGGCATTATCTAACTCATTTTCAATGTCTATTAGTTTATCTAATATGTTCTTTAATGTCATTTTATTTTCCTTTTCTATTTTATCTTTACTGACAAATTTTCTCCATTTACCATCAGTACATTCATCTAATAACTTTTGTGATTTTAAATCAATCATTATCTAATTCTCCCCACATCAATAGGGAACTTACTAAAATCTCATCTCTTTCTGTAAACATTCTATTCTCTGGTAAATCATTATATTCTCTGATTACTTTACCATCTATACTGAAACCATATACTTCAATTTCATCTCCAACATAATTCCATTCCACTTCAATAGTTTTAATCAAATCTATTTCTTCTTTGGTGTAATCTTTTAAGTAACCACATTCATTAATCAATGCCAATAATGTGATGTTTCTCAAAGGAGTAGAACCATCTTCCACTCCTATTAAGTAACTTGTTAAAAATACCTTTTCGTACATTAACCGACTCCAATAGGTTGTATTTCTTGTAAATCTGATTGAGCCTCTTTAATACCTTGATATTCTATATTGAATCTTAACTCATTGACCAATTCTTCAAGTGTATCTGATGAACATCTATTTTCAGAATCTCCAATAGAATCTGACCTATGTTGAATATCAGTAATCTCACCTTGTATAGTTTCCAAGTATTCTAATATTTCTCTTTTAGTAATTTTTTCCATGATTATATCCCCAAAGATAGTTCAACTTTAGACTCTAACCAATCCACTTCTTCATCAGAGATAGTATCATTATAACCATAAGTATTTGGATTAGGACCTGGTAGTTCAGATTCATCAGGATCAATAGTGTCTATTGAATGGTCATAAGGTTCATCATTTATATTCTCAATGGTTTCCAACACAAGTCTTTCTTCAGGTTTCCATTTACCTAAATTTTCCCACCAGTATACATCAAATTCATCAGTAACCACATTCATTCCATCTTCAAAATCAAAAGTGTCATCAGCCATCATAGGAAATGTATCACCAGTTTTGGTATTCAATACACAACCAACACTAAATAATATAGTGAGGTCATTTTTGTTAAAGTTGTTTGTTTCTAAATAAGTTTCTAAGTTCATTGTTTTTTCCTTTTTTATCATACTATAATATACAAATAATAATCGCCAAAGTCAAGTGTTATTTTGATCTTTTTGCAAATAATTTGACATCATTTTTAAACTCTTTCTCACTCTTAATTCTGATGTCCATAGTATGACCACCTAAATCAACTCTATTATATTGTACACCATTTTTAGTGATGACAACTGGTTTCTTTTTGTTTACAAATTTAATTACTTTTCTCATTTCAAATCCTTTATTTATTAGTTAATTTCTATACCTTAATATACACATAATAATCGCCAAAGTCAAGTATTATTTTGATCTTTTTTCAACTTTATGATTTAAAAAGTCCTTTTGTTTTTTGAAGGCCTTTTCCACCTCACTTGGTGATTCATCTAATTTATTATTACAATGTAAATCTACAACACAAGATAAACAAAGTTCAGGGAAGAAAATCATCTTCCCATTTAACTCTGAATTACATTTTGTACACTTATCCATTATAGGTAGTTGGGTCCTGTCCAAGTAAACCAATCGGTATTCTTTAGGAATATACTTCCTCTAGCCCATTTAGCTGGAGCACTCCAACCAGCGGCCTTAAATACATCACCTTTTTTATGAGGTATTCCTTTATGAGTTCCATCGGCATTTGCAATAAATCCCCAAACTCTATTCTTCTCAATAACTTTGGTGAATTTTCTACCAATCTTATATCTTAAACCATCTCTAAAATTTTGGGTTCTTTCATCATCTTGGTTATTAGTCCAAGTTGCATAATCATTACCAATGTTATCAAGTAAATTATCAATTTGATTCCAGAAATCTACTGGTGTTTTGTTTGTTTTCATTATATTTCCTTGTTTATTCATACCTTAATATACAAAGAATAAATGAGAAAGTCAAGCCTTATTTTGATCTTTTTGGAATTATTTTATACATATCATTACACCATTCCATTTGTTTTTTGGATATAAAACCTCTTGATTTGACTTGTTCCATTATACTATATATCATTCTTAACTTATAGTTCTTATCTTGCTTAACATAATGTACTTCACAATTGGCTGCCAACTTCATAACTTTCTTTAATAACTTTTCCCTTTTCCACACTTCATTCTCATCATAGAATGATTTCCATTTGTCAATACCGTTTATAATCTTCTGATGCATATTGGATGTTATTCTACCATTAGATACAAGTTTCATATGCATATCAGATAAGAAAGTATGGTAATCTCCTAACCCACTACAATAATCTTCATCATTGAGTAGTTTACGAATATCTCTTATTTCATCTTTATATTTTGTGTAATTACTATGTTTCATTATTTCCACCAGTGAAGTTTGCCGTTCTTATCTTGGAATGTACCCCAACCACATTTAGTCCAGATACATTCCCATTCCTCTTGGTATTGATTTTCTTTGTATTTCATATTCCAACCACAATTACATTTTGGATTATGTCTATACCATAAATTAATCAACCACCTAATCATTAGAAATTGCCAGGGGCAGGTTGTAATACTACCAATCCCAAATCTCTCCACATATCAACAACCTTTTGCCTATCATCTACTACAAATAAGACATCATCAATATCAACAAAAGTATCTAACATTTTCTTTTTGAGAATTTCATCTGGCATATATCTCATATCAGATGTGGCAGGATTACCATCGGCGACTGGAAAAGATTTACTCTTAAATTTATCTGGTCTCATCACCAATAGGTCAAATGGTATTTCATATCGCTTTAACCATAACTTAGTTTCATTCCAAGACCTATCATTTCTACCAGAAAATATAACAATCTTATATGCTTTATCCTCATAGGTTTGTATTAGATTTACTATGGCAGGTATTGGTTTATCATATTGAATATTATCAGGATGAAAGAATACATCCCAATCCATTTTACCATTAGGTTTGATTGATTTTTTTCTACGGATTTCGATGTCAGCGAGTGTTCCATCTAAATCAAATATAACTGTGTTTTTGTTCATTTTTTCCTCTTAATTCATATTAGAATATACAAAGGATTTTTATTAAAGTCAAGTCTTTTCTAGAACATTTCCCAAATATTTTTTAACCATGCTCCAAGTACCAAAATACCTACTCCATATCTCCACTTCTTGGCATCTTCTCTATATTGGGTGTTTTGTTTTGTTTCTGTCCATAATCCTTCATGTGGATTAAATAGATTTTCTTTTAAGAACCTTAGAGACTCATCAGTTTTACCATGAGCCATAGTCATTTCTTGTTTTAAATCATCAATAGATTTGGTAATATTATCTATCTTGTTGTGTATTAAATCAAATTCTTTTCTGTCCGCAGCATTCACGAAATCTCTCCAAAGTTATTTGATAATAAATAGTGTATATATAAAATTATTTATCAATATCCAAGTAACTTTCATCATCTTTCCACCATTCATATTTTCTTTTACCCATTTGTCTATCATACAGATTGTTTTTAAAATGTAAGTCATATTGTTCTTCTGTCATTACTTTCCATAAATTATCAAAAGACTTTTCATCAATTTGTTTTGTTCCAATAAAATAAGTTCTTGCTCCACTTATTCCTATATCATCTCCCAAATCTACTTTGGTTACTATTTCATCATATTTATCTACTAACAAATATTTCAATTTATCTCTCCTATTCAATTATGATTTCTGCACTATACTCCATGTAATTTTCATTTAAATCCCAAAAATAAGTCCAAACTGTAATGGTATCTCCAATCATTGATTGTACTGGTCCGAACATTTGATTTACTTCATACTCATAGTCATTAGTTTTTAGTGGATAACTCTGAAAGTTAATTGTTGGTACTTGGTGTCCATCAAATCCAACTATAAAAGTAGTATCATAATTAACATATTCTAAGTCATCTGTTAATCCTCTTTTTACTACATATCCTAATGTATCATTTAAGTACCAAGAATGTGATGATTCCCAATAAACCATAGTCATTTCAACTAAATCTCTTTGGTAATCTTCCCTTGTATCTGAATGGTTAGATGTTAATTTACCAGTTAATCTTTGAGTAGTTTGCCAATTATCTCCCAATGTCATACGGTAGTAACCATTTACATCTTGTTCTAATGCCAAAACATATTCAAAATCTATGTCATGATATTCTTGAACATCTTCACATCCAATTAATAATAAACTAAGTCCGCTTAGTATTACTCCAAGAGTTCTTTTTGTCTCTTTTATGAGATTTCTTTTCACTAAGTTCATGATAACTTTTCCTTTTCTTTTTTCTTTTAGTTTTTTCTTTGATTTGAGTTTCTACGAGTTCATCCTCGTACTCTTCCCAATTCGCGATTTTCGTCATTTTATCTATCCTTTAATTTACAACTAAAATATCAATTAGTCAAGAACTATTTTTAACTTTTTTATCTTATCCAAAAACTCTGTAATAGAATAAGATTTACCTTGTTCATCTATTATCTTAATCTTCTCAAGTAACTCTGGTTCATTATTGATTATGTTATTAAGTGCAACAAAACCATTTCCTGTATAAAACTTACCAAATGATTCATCACCTAACATATTGTCATCCCACAAATCACCAGGTTTCTCATTGTTGAAAAACACATAGTACATCATATTAATAAGTATTATCTCGCTTGGTCAAAATCAATTCTTTTTCATAAGTTTTTAAATTTCTGATTTCAAACTCAAAAATATCCAAACTCATAACACCAATTTCGCCAGAGTCCGCCACTATCACGGCGATATTTTGGAGTATATTCCAACTATCTTGTGTTGCCTTTTCACAATCAAATCTAATAATGATGTCATTGGTCGGGTTGGTGTGTTGTGTGTGTATCTTCTTACTTAACTTATAGTCTGTATTAGGTTGTTCCTCTTCTATGTATTTGTTTACATGATAACCCTTATGTCCTACCCAATCACCATAGATGTCATTACACCACGGTTCTAATGCCTTAATCATTTCATAACCACAATTCTCCACTACAAAACCCACATTATACTTTGGTCTGACTATTGGTTTCATTTTTTCATCATGTAATACAGGTGTTCCCCATTTTCTGATGAAGTTTCTCATATTTTTTGTAGTGGTATGTAACCATTCAGGTGAATCTTTACCTGGTGCACCACCTGATAATGGATTGAACCTACTACCTCTACTGGTCATGTGATATACCAACCCCTTCCAAGTCTGTATAAACTCAAGTCCTAAGAGATGGAATCTATTAAATATATCCGAGTCCTCTTTTGATTGTGGGGCAAATAACTTATCATGTCCACCAGTTTTCCAATAGTCCTCTTTATATATTGCCCAAGGGGCAAAGATACCACAGGTAGTTTCTCCACCAATTGCCATAGGACCATATAAAAGACCGTCATTACCAGTTTGTATATCATCAACAAAATTTAATAGTTCTTGTTCTTTAAATTCTTCTGGTTCTATACCAAAATCTTGTAATATCTTTTCTGGTCCATCGGGATGTAGTGGTGGTTCTATACGAGTCGCCGTAACTACTTTACCTGGTTCTAAGTGTTTTAATATTTCCTCATCCATATTAGGACAAGCATACATATCTGCGTGAAAGAACATAACTATATCATTAGTTGCTTTCTCACATAGAAAATCATACCAATATACTATACCTTTTCTTTCTGGTCCTTCATTCTTAAAAATCTGTACATTTATATCCTTTTCTTTTATTTTTTGTAACCATTCCCAAGTTCCATCACTTGAAAAATCATCACCCAATAAAATTTCATGTGTATATCCAAGATTCTTTCTGATGGAATTATAACTCCACTTCAAGTAAGATAAATTATTTCTACTTGGTACTACAAAACTTATTGTTTTCATTTATTTGTCCTTTTCCATTTTTTTAACCATTTTTCTTCTGTATAGTATTCACTAAATTTATACAGTGCTTCTTTACTACAATACTTATAAAACTCTTCATCATTATTTAGTCTTAGTGCAATTTCTTTGGCTCTATCCAAATCACCTACTGTTATTGTTGTGTTGGGATGAATTATTTGTTGTGTATCTAATCCTTTATACCCAATACAAGGTATACCATGAAACCCACAATTCATAGCAAATGTTCCAGCGGCATGAGTTCTCATTAAATGTATCCCTATATTATATTGTCCTAAATTACTAATCCAATCTCTCCAACTCATATAAGGTAAATACTGAATATCTTCTATTTGACTTTCTAATTCTTGTTTCCTACCCATTGATGGAGCGACTATTGGATTTCCTATTTCTCTTGCAACCATATAGGAATCAAATCCACCATACCAACTTACAAAATTACCACCAATAATTGTTCCATTACCCCACTCACTTCTTGAAACCAAACCCTCTGGTATCATTAGACTTTGCATCACTCTAACATCTGTACAACCTAATCCTTTGTAATAATTTACATCACTTTCATTATGACAATAAACCCAATCGGCACTCATCAATGTATTATAGTAATGAAATTGTTTATCAATAGTATAGTCTTGGAAATACCAATGTGGTCCTTCTTGCATAACTGCCACCTTATCACATACTTTTCTTATGTGATTTAAATCTACATTGGGATTAGTCTTTGGTACAATAACAATACCCAAATCAAATTTCTCATTAGGTAATTGAGTTAAACTACACATTGGCGAATCTAACGCCAAACACCAACCTACTTCTGTACGAGCATTTGGAAAGTCTCTTGGATACTTTTGATTAGTACCTGTTTCCGAAAAAAATCCTATTTTCAACTTAACCACACTTTTGATAATTTTAAATCATTATCTACCATATTTGCGACCATCTGTTCAAATGATGTCTTTGGTTTCCATCCTAATTGTTCACGAGCCTTAGTAGAGTCACCACATAAGACAGCAACTTCTGCTGGCCTCATATATCTTTCATCTTGTTTTACATATTTTGACCAATCACCAATACCTACATGATTAAATGCTATGTCTAAAAATTCTCTAATGGTGTGGTCTTTACCAGTGGCTATTACATAATCTTCTGGATTATCTTGTTGCAACATCATCCACATTGACTCTACATAATCAGGTGAATATCCCCAATCTCTTTTACTATCTAAATTACCTAATAAAAGATGTTCTTCTAATCCTAATTTAATCTTAGCAACACCATCTGTAATTTTTCTTGTAACAAATTCAATACCTCTTCTCTCTGATTCATGATTAAATAATATCCCACTAACATTAAACATATCATAAGATTCTCTGTAATTTTTAGTTATCCAATGGCCATATAACTTGGCTACTCCATAAGGTGATCTTGGATAAAATGGTGTAGTTTCTTTTGCAGGATTCTCTACCATCCTACCAAACATTTCTGAAGTTGATGCCTGATAAAATTTAATTGGTTTACCATACTCTCTTATTGCCTCCAATACTCTCAAGACACCCAATCCAGTTACATCACCTGTTTGTTCTGGTGTATTCCAACTCTCTCCCACAAATGATTGAGCTGCCAAATGATAAATTTCATCAGGATCACATTCCTTTATACACCTACTTATAGAATTTTGGTCTGACAAATCACCATTGATAAATGTTATCTTACCTTCTAAATGTTTTGTATTTAATCTATTTGGATATGAGGTTCTTCTCTCCATACCAAATACTTCATAATCTTTTGTTAATAGGAAATCTGCAAGATGACTACCATCCATTCCATTTATACCTGTAATTAATGCTTTCTTCATTTTGACTCCAATATCTTTTTCAAATCATCATACTCTTTAAACTTACCTTTACCTGTTCTCAATTTGTAAATGTTCTCTTGTGATAACTTTAGAAATTTCTGAAAGTCATTGTTTTTATCTCCACCAAATGAATGTGGATTATCTTCATGTTTAACATATAGTCTTTTTTGTGGATGCCTTCTGGCATGAACCTTTAGTAAGTTTTTAATTATAAATTGTTTATAATCTTTCTGTAATAGTTTCTCTGCCATTATACCCAAACCATCATCATCATTATATATCAAACACAATGGAACATTTACACCAGATTTAATTAAGTCTGCACTCATTACTAAACAACTACCATCAATCTTAGGATAATTAATTACATTCAAATCAAATTGTTCTATCTTAGAATTTATCTCATTCATTGTTTCTATTGGTAATGGTGATTTTGCTTGATTAGGATTTAAATGACCTTCATCATCATCTACAAATTTTATATCCACATAGTCCTTATGAACTGTAGCATCCCAACTTGAATCCCACATCTTTCTATCAGAAAAACAAGCAATGTATTTGTGTTCTCCTATACCATCAGTATATTCTTTTAGTGAATCTATTGCCTGAAAAGCTTCTCTTGGAAAAAAACTATCAGTTTCACCCCACATAACAAAATCTACTTTCTTACAATAATTGTAATTTAAATCTCTTCTATAATCAGCATGGAAGTAAAACTCATCTTCTTGATGTGGCATACCCTTAACCTGTACTACAACCTTAACATCCAAGTCCTTTATTTTAGAAACACCCTTTAAGAACTTTTCTTTTAATTTGTAAATATCTTCGGTATCAACTATTTGTTCAAATTTTTGTGAGGCATTAAAACACAAGTCAATTATAACATTTTCTTTATTAGTAACTGGTTCTAATAAATTTACTAAACCATCTACAAAATCAGCATACATTTCTATCTCATACCACATTACATGAGTACCTATAACATATCTATTTTTTATTTCCATAATTCCTCATAAGTCCTTTTCATTAATTGTTCCATGCCACCATAGTGGTCTTTTACTTCCTGTGGTATGGCATTGAAATGATAAACCCAACCAATTTTTGTAAATAACATATCACCAGTTAAAATTTCTTTTCTAAACATATCAACCATATTAAATTGATATGGTAACAATTTCATATCTACATTTTGCATCTGTAACATAAAATTTACTGGTGTTTGATCTGAACCAACCAAAAAATGATTCTGTACTTTCATAAAACTTTCATTATTTTCCCAAAACAAATCAACAATAGTTTTAAATATTTTTTTATGTGATTTATTAGCAATCATAAAACCAGTATTAATATATTTAGTCCAATCAAATTTAATATCTTTGAATATATATCTTGAATAATTTTCTATACTTCTATACAACCAATCATAACTACCATCATTAAACACTCCACAAAATTTATGGTCTGATAATTCAAATACATTAGGACAATCAGGATGTACTATTGTGTCTGCATCAACCATTAGTATTTGGTCATAGTCTATTCCATTTGATTCTAATATATCATGAATGTAATATCTTTGCCACCCAATAGACATTTCATCATTGTCATGTATCGGGTCGTGCATTACCAATACTTCAAATCCATGTTTATCAGCCCACGCTCTCCAACTCTTTTCACAATATTGATAACCATGAGTCCGTTCAGTAGCGTATCTACCCTCACCTTTACAATCAACATTCATCATAAAAATAACATTCTTCATTTGTAATTATCCTTTACTGCTTCCCAAGTTTGTTCCATGAGATTATTTCTTGTAGCCTTATCAAACCCACTAAAAAACCAAACCTTACCATACTTTATAAAATGTGGTGTCTTGTCCTCATCTAATTGCCAATTATAATGTAGTAAATCTTTTCTTGGTAAATGAGACATTCTATATTCTATTGGTAAAAAGTTTATATCAATTCCCAATTTCTGTACTATATAATTTAGTGGTGTTTGACAAGTACCTCTCTTGACTTCATTTTGAGTTTTCCTTATGGCATAATCCTTACTCATATATGTCTTTTTAAATTCATCAAGTACATATCTGAATTGTTTTTCTAATATTATAAATGATGTATTGAAATACTTAGTAATATCTAATTCATAATCATTAAATAATTTCTTATAACCTATTATACTTTCATATACCCATCTTAAATTATCATTTTCAATACCAGCAGTAAATTTACCATCTGATAAATCAAAAAAGTTAGGACAATCCCACCGTGGAATAGAAGAAGCATCTATCATAGCTATCTTGTCATATTCAATACCTTTATTATCCACAAACTCAAATAAATCAAACCACCTCTGAACTGTAATTCTATATTTATTGGTATCCTCAATATTTGGTTTATCATATATAACCAACTCACAATCATTTTTATCACACCAAAACTCCCATGCCTTATGACTAATTTCCATCCATTTCCAACCACCAAATTTATCTAATGTTTTATCTTTAGGTATAACCATTGGCATAACTATAACATTTTTACTCATCAATAACCTCTATTAATTGTTTTGTTGCATCTACACAAGTAACTATCTTACCAGAAAATATTGAAAATATATTATCACTTTCTCTATTAACAATTGTTGGTCTGGCATCATCATGTTCTCTATTTGATAATACAGTTCTTATTGTGTACATAGAACCAATATGTTTCAAGTCCTCAAATCCATCAAAGTAGTTCTTTCCTGTATCAATGAATTTATCAATGTTAGTTACCTTTGGATTTTCTATTATTCCCTTATTTAAATAATTTTTAAACTTATCACCAACAATAGGTTCATAACCAATATTAGTACTGTGTATGGCATGAACTACATTACCCAATACATGATAATCTGTATTACCATAAGGATCTAAACACATGAAAGGACCATCCATGACAACTATACTTTTATTTTTATATTCATCTGGTAGTTTTACAACAGGTTTTTCACAAACTTCAAATTGATACTCTCTTTTATTATCCACTAACTCATTTATCTTTGAATATGTACTAATAACTATATAGTCAAAATCTGAAAATTCATTTTTATTTGTCTTATGATTTAATTTAAGTTCAACATTATATAAACTAAGGTCATCAATTAAAAATCTTTTTAGTATCTTAGGATCAAATAACTCTTCTTCAACAGTGATGGTTAGGTCACAACCTTTAAATGGTTTAACTTTTTTAAAGGGCAATCCAATATCATTTAAGAATTGAATGTATTCATTACAACTTATCAAAGAATTTTCACTTGATATTGAATAGTAATGTTCCATACTACCATTAATAACACAATATTGATATTTTGACTTAAACTCTTGTATTGATTGTAAACATTCAAGTGCAGTAACTTTACTTCTTGGGTAGTGGTATCCACTATGTAATCTATACTGATTTATACCAGAAGCACATTCCATCACATCGTCTAATTCTTCATGAAGAGTAACTTGATAACCTAACTTTGCTAACTCAACTGATGTGGTCATACCAAATATACCAGCACCAACTACTAAAACTTTACCTTTCATCTCTATACCAATTATTACTAAGATTCACATTCAATTCACTTGGATTAGAAACTCTAACTTTAACAGGACCTAAATCAAAAGGTAGTTTAAAATTCTTATCATCTTCTGCTTGATTAACTAACATTGTTATTAAGTGGTCATAAGAATCCATAAATCTTGAATCATCTATTTCTAAATTTGCAATATGTTTTGATTCTACAAAGTTCTTCAATACTGAATCTAATGGTTTATTATCTTCAATCCGACCAGCAATAAACTTATCATTACCAGGTCTATCTTTAAACCCCGCCTCTCTATATAAAAATATATCACCTACACTATCTATAGCAACCGATAATTGCGGAAAACCAGATTTTCTCATTGATTTACCGTTAACTCTGGCCAATGGTTTACCTAACACGCCATCACCCAAGGCCACCATAGCATATCCAAAATCAACATGAAGATT
>CETI01068615.1_pt1 | contig 13122 bp, 24 predicted proteins | sample 361441 | NCBI WGS metagenome assembly CETI01 (sample SAMEA2622478, study PRJEB7988) | marine metagenome | biome: marine biome (ENVO:00000447); feature: deep chlorophyll maximum layer (ENVO:xxxxxxxx); material: "saline water (ENVO:00002010), including plankton (ENVO:xxxxxxxx)" | depth 90 m | reverse complement strand
ACCCATTGCAGTACGAAGAGTATTATATAACTCCTTTGCTTGTTTATCGTTCATAGATGTCGGAACACCTTTTCTGAAAGAATTATAATCACCTTCGGCAGCTGCCTTTCTTTGTTTTGATGCAGACATTCCTTCTGTTCCTTCAGAATCAGGATCTCTATCTCCAGCAGAAAGAACTTCTACATTATCAAAGTTATAAAGTTTACCATTATAATCATTTGCTAGTTTTTCAAATTCTTTTACTCTATCTGCACCACCAAGAATACGAACTCCGGCATATCCATCAGTATGTGCTTTCTTCAGTACATCAAAAATTGTTCTATTACCAGGATCATTTACAATTTTGCCACTATGACCAGGATACATTTGTTTCATAATCTCAACTTTAGTATCAGGATCTAAAGGATTCTTTTTCTTATCCTGACTACGTGATGGGACAATAATATAGTCACCTTCATCAGAACTTGATGCGACTGTATCCAAAAGTTTTTCATGTCCTGTGGTAGGAGGATTGAATCTACCAAAAGCAACGGTCAAAGTTCCTTTTGTTTTTTCAACTTCAGGCGGACCTTGTGGTTCTTGAATTTCACTACTTGAAGTTGCCTGAGATAATCTTTTCTCGGTATCAGTATTTGGTGGATCTTGTTTACCAACACGTTGCCTTTTATTATAAAACTTAAGTTGTCCTTTCTCAGTTTTTGCTACAAACTCACCCTTCTTATCATACCATCCACCATGACCATCACCAACCAGTCCCATTCTTTTTGCCTGCTGGACTGCAGTTGATTCAGATAAAAATTGAAAAAAATTCTTCATCACTTCCTTTTACTTAATTCTCTTATTACCTGTTGTTTGTGCAATACAATGTATTCTAATGCACCTTGACGCATATGTTTATATTTATCTTTTAATGTCTGAGACTTTGTGAAGTTAATTCTTTTATCAAAAGTATGATAGATATGAATAAGAAGTTGCTCATAATTATCTCTACCATTTTTTGAATTCGGTTCAAAGGACTTTATCAAGTCAAGTATTTGTGAGTTCATTTTTTTATACCATTAAATTTGACCGCAAGATTAATATATTGTCCAAGTTTATGACTTATTCCAGTTTTATTTGTTCTAATTGAAAAATTTAAAGTTGTAGTATGTGTTCTACAAGTTAAATCAATATGCCAATTTTGTTTTGATGTCTTCGATGGATATGCCTTTATACCATTTGCTTTTTTAGATGTCTGAACACAATCTTTAATTATATTTTCATCATTAATTACTTGTGTATCACTACCAGCAGCTTTTAAAACAATAAGAGGAACTCCTTCCTGTTCTGCAGCAACTTCACGAAGTAACCAATTTTTTGCCTTTACTGGATACTTATTCATCATATCACAAATATACTGTCTAACAAATTCCAACTGTGCATCATATAACATTTCATATTGTTTTGGATTCATCTTTTCAAAAGCACCTATAACCTTTGTCATTGTCTGTTTTCCATAAGTGTTTTGTTGAGTTATATTGGGAATTCCTTTATAGAAAGTTTCATATGATTTTTTTTCAAGTTTTGTATAATCATTAAGCATTCCAAAAGAAGTGAAGATAGGTCTAACATAACTATTGAATTGTGGTTCAGCAGTTTTTGCTCCACCAGCTTTAAGAGAAATGCCTAAAATACTTCCATCATCAAAAACAGCAAAAATATCTCCCTTATGATTAGGTGCAACTCCCTCTGGTTTCAAGTTATTACGATACCCCCAAACAACTTTTGCAATTTTTTTTCTTTTATTTTCACCGATCAACCATCTAGTAATTGCCTGAGCATTAATTGTTTTTTCTTCAAACTTGGAAGAAGTCGGTGCTTTATCTAAAAAAGGTTTGCCAGCTTCATATGCACTCTTATTTTTATACGCACCAAATTTTGGATTATTTGCTTCTACAAGTTTATTGTAAAACACGGCAGGTTCAAGATTTGTGCTGACACCCGCTTCAAAAGCAATCGCTGGGAACAATTCAGTAATAGTAGAATTAAGGGTGGTTTCCTGCATCCCACCCCTGGTGTTTTTAAATACAATATTGACTTTTTTGCTAAAACCATCAACCTCAGTTAAATCAGTTGATGACTTTGACTTTACATATTTTCTACTACATCGGAGTCCAGAAATTCTTTCAATTTCCATTTCCAAGGATTCTTGAGTTTCAAGTCTATCCTCATCACACATAATATAAATGTATGATCCTTCAGTTCTTTTATCGTCAATCGACATACCCAGATCATAAAGGTTGTCGTTGATAACAGTAACTACCTTAGTATAAAGGTCTGTATCAAGGAGACTTTTTGCCATTATACTTTTTTAGGTATTTATTTAAACTAACTAAAAGTTAAAGTTTTCCACTGACAAAAGCATCACCAACAACTCTGGTATACAAATGAAGGGTTCCTTCCTGTTCACATTTAAGATGCCATCGAGTCATAATGACAACCGAATCTCTTGTAGGACCGGTCATCATTTTACGACCTTGTTTGGTTTCACTTGACCACAGACCGAATCTTGTTTCCCATACACGAAAACAGTCATCGATCCATTCATACTCGGCAATTTCTGGATGTTCATTCATCAGCATCTTCCTCCTTTTTATTAAATCCAAAGGGACCTTCTTTTTCATCTAATGCAAGTTTAAGTGCAAGTCCACCAACTGCTTCCATTACTTTAAGAACCTGCTCAGGTTTAGCATCCTCTCCAAGTTCTTTGGCAACATACCAGTACTTAGGCCAGAATGTTTCTCCTGCTTTTTGATAATCTTCAAGTGTTAATAGTTTCATTTTCCAAGTGCAATGTTTTCAAGTTTAATAAGATTACGTCGTGCCTGTTCCTTTTTAATTTTAGTATAGATGGATTGATGACGACGAAGTTCTCCACCCATTGAACAGGATTTCTCCATCTCATTTACATAGAACTCTAATTGAAGAAGTTCCATATCATCAAAATCTAATCTTCCATTGTGAATATTTTTCATTTCCCAACTCCATAATCAGGTGCATTTTTCTTTTCAAGTTCACGAATAGTTTCATGAAGTCTTTCTACTGCCTTTCGCATTTCTTCAGTCTCTTCCCACTCAAAAGTATCACCCTTTGAGTTCTTCTTTGATTTTTTGGTCATAGATCTCCTTCTTTGCGATTTTCTGAATAGTGGACATCAAACTCTCCACCAGGATATCTAGACTTGAGTTTGTCTACATTCATTTCAATAACCTCATCAAGAGAAATATTAAGTCCCATACATGCCTGAGCAACATACCACATGATGTCACCTAGTTCACGTTTTAGATGAAACATATTTTCTTCATTGACAGGTTTACCCTGAAAGATAATTTTTTTGACGACCTCAGTAAACTCACCTGCTTCTGCAGACATACCTACGGCAGCAGTAAGAAGTCTCCAAGTTTCAAATCCTTCTCCACGAAGTTCTTGAATACGATATTCAAATGCATCTGCATTTTTACTGGGTTGTGATGTAACGGCATCTACAAACTCAAGATATGCGTCAGTATTTACAGTCATGAAAAATTAAATCCCTCGAATGATTTCTTTCGTTCCTCATCATTATACTCCTCTTCGTTTCCGGAGTCAAGTATGTCATCTTGTGCTTTTTGCTCACAATCATAGAGTCGCATCTTAGCACGATCAACACCTACAATAAATCTCTTAAAAATAGTAGGATCATTATATCGATTCTTCAACTGCTTTACCATAATCTGTCCCAACTGTTCCAACTCCTCTGTGCTAATAAGGGCAAACATAAGATCAGCAGTAGCAGGGAGACCAAAGGATTCACTAGTGTCAGTAATATCAACATCACTGCTACCATAACCAGAACGAGTGGTCTGCGTGGCAGAAACGATAGGGACGTTTGCCTCAACAGCCAATCCTCTAAGTTCCTCTGCAATAGCTTTAATATAGCTATATGAATTGACAGAAACACCTGACTTATATCTTGAGGAAGCACATATATTAAGGTAATCAATGAAAATAATATCAGGTCTAAATGACTTCTTAAGTGCAAGTTCATTAAGAAGTGCCTTAAAATGTCCACTATGTGCAGAAGCAGTGGGATATTCTTTAATTATAAGAGACCCCTGAGTTTTTTCTGCTAGTCTGGTAACTTTATTTTCAAATGATGACCTTGGAAGATCGGTCAAGTCCTGGATCGGGACATTGAGGAGGTTGGCGTCAATTCGTTCAGCAATCTTCTCTTCTGCCATCTCCATTGTAATATAGAGAACGTTCCTCCCCTGGAGCAACACGGAGCTAGCAACATGGCACATGAATAAAGACTTGCCGACACCTGTACCAGCAAGCGCGATGTTAAGAGTCTTGTTAGGTAAACCACCTTTCGTGATTTTGTTAAAGTATTCGAGATCGAATTCAATTTTGTCCTCCTTGCGGTGATAAGATTCATATCGTTCTTCATAATCTTGTAGGTAATCATGTCCAATGTGGTTGTCAAAAGAAACAGCAAGTGCCTCAGAAAGAATGCTAGGAATAGCATCACGATTTTTCTTTTCATCATTACCATCGGCAATGTGAATAGATTCCATAAGAGCAATATAAATTGCACGATCACGACACCATTTTTCAGTGGTATCTAATAACCACTGAATCTCCACCAAAGAATTATGTAGGGAACTTACAATGTCTCTGGATTGTTTGATTTCTTCTTCAGTGAGATCAGTTCGATTATCAATCTCAATCTGAAGTGCTTCCTGAGTAATAGTAGAATTGTATTTTACAATAAAATGAACTATCTCCTGAAAGATAGTCTTTTCAGTTTTAACTTCAAAAAAATCTGGTTGTATAAAAGGAATTACCTTTCGTGCATAGTCTTCATCAAAAACAAGGTTTCTTAGGATCGTTGTTTCAATTCTTTCCATTTATTCAAATAATAATCACTTTCGGGTTCGGTAATAAGAGTCATTCCTCTTTTAATAAAGTCTTCTCCTTTATCAGTTTCTTTAAATCTTTTTTCGTTTTTATGCGCCATAACTGAACTCCTGTTGTGCTATTTGATCTAGTTTTTGCATCACCTCTTCGGTGAAGTATTCTTCTGGATCTTTTAAAATTGCTTTTGCATATACTTTTTTACCATTCATCTCATAACGACCTGCCACATTTTTCCAGAGACCACCGAGTTCTCCCAACTCAAGAAGACCATAATATCGATCAAGACCACGCTCATCGTAATACAGACGCACTGTAACATCCTTGTTCTCCTTACTTAAACGTGACTTAGCAGTCTTTGCCTTGATAAGATTTCCGACAACTTCTGTTCCATCTTTTTCTTTTTTCTTAGACAAATAGATAATCGTAGACGCAGCATATTTGAGACCACTACCACCACCCATTTCTTTTGTAGGAACATAAGAACCGATAACATCGTAAGTATGATTTGTGACAATCATTGGAATGTTTGCTTGACCCAACTTGAGAGTGAGCATACGAAAGGCACCTTTAATAAGTTGGGATTTAGTCATGTCCCTAACTTGTTTTTCATTGAGTGCATCAGTAATTTCTTTCTCAGTCGAAAGCATACCTAGAGAGTCTAACACGAACATTAGTGGTTTGCGTTCGTCTTCAGGTTTTTTTAAGTATATGTCTACAGCCTTCAGTGCCTTGCTACGAAATTCTTCGACTGTGACTACATTTACGACTACCGTCCTATTTAGATCTACCCCACGACTTGCGAGTAAAGACTTATTAACAGCCGCTTCAGTATCAAAATATAGACACATCCCATCAGGGTTAGAATCCAGAAAATTTTTGACGACGGCAAGAGAGAAAAAAGTTTTTCCAGTACTAGACTCCCCAGCAATGGCAGTAATCTTATTCCCAGATACACCACCAAATATAGACCCTGAAACAAGTCCGTTAAAAATGTACGAACCTGTATCAACAAATGTTTCAGTTTCGTCAATGTCTGCTGCGAGTTTTGTGTACTCATCTCCAATCTCTTTTACTATATCTTTAAGAAAATCCATTATGCAAAAAATAATTCTAAGTTTACGGTTTTTTCAACATTCCACCCAATGGCATCAAGAATTGCCTTGAGTGGTTCTACAAAACTCTTTTCAAATTGTAAGTCATAGTCAAGGTACTTGTCAAGACCAAGTTCTTTGGGAAAATCTTGGATAAATGAAATGACATTTTCCTGGATAATATTTGGTTTTTTTAGATAAATGAATTTAATCTTTTCACCATTATTAATAAGGGAATACTTATTAGTCAATTTATGTTCTTTTATATAGTGGTTAAAAAGAAGTGCTCCACGACAGTGAATAGGTGTTCCCTTTGCATAGATGCTGGAATGTGATTTGTACTTAACCACATCCGATACTGAACGAGGGAATGCAATTTCTTCTGGAGGAAGAGACTTAAACTTAACCCTACAGTCATCAATAAATTTAATGACATCCTCCTCAGTACCATTCATCATCAGTTTCAGACCATCTTTAATCATCTGACGACAAGGTGCCGGTGTAGATGATTTAACTGCCTCAATACCCATCATCTTGAGTTTAGGTTCAGAATATTGAACTCCCTCACTATTCCATACATTAAGGATATAACGTTTCTTTGCGGTCCAAATACCACGTTCTGCGATATTTTCACGCTTCATAATCATTTTTTGTTCATATGCCTGAACGTAATCCGCAAGGTCCGAATAAGATCGTTCGATGAATGGTTCCAACTTGTCTTCACAGATCTTGTCAAGTATCGAAACAATTGCTGTTTTATCGCCAGACTTACCACTAAAAAATTTATCAACAAGAGGTCCCATATTAAGATAGATGGAGTCAGTGTCAGATGCAATGACATAATCCTCCCCCTCTGTTTGTAAAAGTTTATTTAGGTATCCGTTCATACGATTTTCAATCCATCGAATCGAAACTTGACCTGAGAGAGTAATTGCTTCAGCATTTGCCAGTTTATAATACCTAAAATACTGATTACCAATAGCACCATATGCAGAGTTGAGCTGAATCTTTCGTGCCATCTGGATGTTGTTGCATCGGGCAATTTCCTTTTCCAGTGCCTTCGTTGGAGTTTTTTCATAATCTTGTTTTGCCTGAAGCATTTTCTTTTTATAAATGGTTCGATCTTTATAGATCTTCTCCATCAATTCTGGCAAGAACCCACGAACATCCTTCCGATACATGGCACCATTAGCACATACCGCACTGTCCTTATACATCTCAAATGTTAGTTCCTCATTAAGGATTTTATCAACTGTTGCACTTGGGTGTCGGGTATCCTGTAACGTCTCTGGAGAGATGTTGTATTGCATAATAAGATGAGGGTAGAGACTATTAAGGTCAAAAGACACAACCCAATCGTACTTTCCCGGAATCGGTTCCTTAACATAAGCACCTGCATATTTTGAGTCCTTATCAGAACGTTCTTTAGGAGGAATTACAATGTTTCTTTTCTTCAGATAATTATAGATGATTGTATCCCACATACGAACTTGTGAAAAGACATCGGCATAATTTGCCTTTGCATCATACGCCATCGTAATGGCAAGTTCAATTAGTTTCATCTTGTCTTCCATTCGGTCAACAAGTTCCACGTCAATAATGTTATACTCTACAAACTTCTGCCACCCTTTAGTATAGAAGTCTTTAAAAGTATCAAACTCAGAGTGATCTAGTTTCTTTTGCCCAAGTTCAATACTGGCAATATAATCAAGACGATAAGATTCTTGTGCCTTATAAGTAAATTTCTTATAAAGATTCAAGTAATCGAGTTGAGTGACACCGCCGATGTCATACGCAATATTTTTTCTACCTACAATGTAAATTTCACGTTCAGTTACAAGTCCCCATGGAGAAAGTCTCTTCATGAGTTTCTCACCAAGAATGCGATCAATACGACGAACCAAATATGGAATATCGTACAGTTCACTATTCCATCCAGTAACAACTTCAGGAGTATTTCCCTCAATCATCCACCAGTTAATAAAGTCAGTCAGCAGTTCGTATTCTGTACGAAACCCCTTGTAAATAACGTTCTCTTGTTTATTTAGAAATTGACCCCTTCCCCAAGTGCGAATCTGTTTTGTAGAGTAATCTTGAATCGTAATCAAAAGAACTTCTTCGGCGGCAGATTCTACATCGGGGAATCCGTTCTCTGATGCAACCTCAATATCAATGGTGGCAATCTTAATCTTTTGAGTATCGAACTTAATTTCTTCTTCGGGATACATCTCAGAAATATACTGATAGATGTATCGGTCATTACCATAAATCTTGAAGTTATCTACACCGTCATATCGTTTGATAAACTCACGACAATCACGAACGGTTCCAGGTTCTATAGATTCTACATATTCACCTTGTAGAGTTTGATACTTTGTTTTCTTATTAGACTCAACAAAAAGAGTCGGGTAAAACTTCTCACGGGTTGCAAAATGGCGACCATTTTCATAACCACGAACCAAGAAGTGATCCCCGACCATTTGAACATTAGTATAAAAACGCATTATGCAATAGCTGCTAGATACTCATCAACAAGTTTTCCGTTTGGTTCAACAAAAGTTAGAACATCTGCTGATCGAATTAAGATCTCATCCTGATTCGTAAAAGTCAACCAAGGTTCAATGTACTCTTCAGTTTTAGTATCAGTATTAATACCAAGAACAATTCGATATGGTTTGATGATTTTACAATCAGGTTCTCCAATTTCACCAAACAGTTCTTGAACTTCACCAATCAAAACTTTATCATCTCTCAATAAAATACACTGTATGTTTTTTTCCATAGTGATTCAATTCCTCCAAGTAGTATAGCAATAAAAAGGGGAGGTGTCAAACTGGTTTGTGCCAGTTTCCTCCCTATCTGCGGCGACGATATTCAATTCTATTTAGAACCATACTTTTTTCTTGTGTGCCTCTGGTACTACCTTTCCAAGTGTAATACTCAGAAGCCCATCCTCAAAGCTAACTGATCTAACTTCCGTCTCGTCACTGAGTGTCCAGCACCTTGTGAAAGATCGTTGAGCCACTCCTCTATGGACGTAATCTGTGTTGGTTTCTCCATCTTCTCTTTGTCCTTCGACAAAGAGTTTACCGTCTTGTGTGTAGACATTTACTTGATTTTTTTTAAATCCTGCTAGTGCTAGTTCTAATACAGATTCTGTGTTGCTGACCTGTATTAGATTGTACGGAGGATAATTCGATGTCGTTTCATGCAACGAAAACAGACGATTGAAGTATTCATCCATACCAATACTATTCCTATTTATGCGGTCTAGCAGTTGATCTAGATTGGCGGCATTATACTTTGCTAAGTTGTTCATTGTACTTCTCCTTATTAAAGCGAGATTTGATTGTGTGGACCCCGAAGGCATCCGGTATATTTATAGCACAGAACATAAAAAAAACGGGGTGGTGAACCCCGTAGTTTTTTATTCGGTTTCCTCTGTCCGTTTTTTCTTAGAACCAATATTATACTTGGTTTCTAGTGTCCATTCTTGCTTATCCTTATATGCAAGAACTTTAATTTGATTTAGTGGTGCAATGTCTTGAATTTTTTCTAAATCAACAATACTAATAAGACCCCAATCAGCAAGAAGTTGAGCAATACGGTTACGGCGCTGGATGTCATTTTGTGTCAAATTCGCATGTTTTCCATCTAGTGCAAATAGTTCTTTAAAATGCACTAAAAAATATCTTCCTTGCTTGTGAAGAATATGACAGGACTGATAGATTTTCTTTTCCTTTCTAGATGCAACTCCGATTCTTGTCAAAGTTTCACGTACTTTCAAAAAGTCATCAGGTTCATTGAGAGCAATCTCAACCATTTGTTCGGGAGACCAACTCACTTCAGGTTCTCTAACAACACTCATCTTTTTCCTCCAGTTTCAAATTTCGATTTAATAAAGTTAATTTGTTCTCGTGTAAGAATTTTCAAAGCCTGTTTTGCCTTTTCATTACTATAACCATAATAACGTTTGACATAATCAAGATCTTTGATCTTATCTTGTCGGAGCCAGGGAGAGAATCTCTTCTTTTTCCTCACAATATTTATAAGAAAGTCGTATTGTAACTTTTTAGGAAGAAAATGATACTTATTCATTTCATTTGCAAACATCAAAGTATCAATATGTCCAGAGAAACAACGATTGATAATATATGGAGGATAGTCTTTCTCAGTAGAAGGATCTTCATCAATCAAATGTTTTTTTGTTTGATTGATACTGTTCAACCAATCTTTCAATTCCATTGTTCTTCAATCGGAGTTTTTGGTGTAAGAGAATAATTTGTAACTAGAAGTTCAGTTTTTACATTATCCTGAGTATTTTTGTCTCCACGATGAACCATGGAGTAACGTAGTTTCCAGTATTCAAGATAATAATCTTTATACAATTCAAGAAGACGATCATTTACATTGTAAGTGATCATGAAGTTATGAGGACATGAATATACTTTTTCGGCAAATACTTCATGATCAAATAACTTGTGCATCTCGTAATTTTTTCCATACAGAAAATCTTTGATGTCATAAGGAGGGTCAAGAAATACAAAAGTATTTTTAGGTCCCTCAGCATTCATAACTTTAGAATAATCAATATTAGTGATATTCCAGTTTTTAATTAGTTGTGAGAACTGAGCAAGTTTATCTGCACCAACCAAAGAAAAGTTAGCATTAGCGGCAGTTCTTGAGAAAGTACTATTCTCGGTCAAACCAGAATAACTACACTTGTTCATAATGAAGAAAGCAACTGCCTTCTGAAAATCATCATAGGTATCAATTTCTGAGGAGTACTGATTGAACAAGTCCTTAGCAAACTTGTCTTTCTCATCCTGAGTGCCACTCTCAAGCATCTTCTCTTTCTGCTCTCTGACACTCTCTGAGAGGTCCTGACCATGATCACGCAGTTGCTTCCAGAAGTTGTAGAGGGGCACATACAGGTCATTAATCCAGACAGGAATATCTGGATTTGCCTTGGTTACATCAATCGCAATAGATCCACCACCAATGAATGGTTCACGATACTCGGTGATAATTTTTGGATACCACTTAGAAAGAGTCTTAATTGCTTTCGATTTCCCTCCCGGATATCGGAGAGGTGTTTTCAAAGACTTCAGTGATTTCATAATTAACAGGATTATATTTTAAAAATTCCCAGAAGGTCAATTTCATTTCCTTCTCAGTCATACCACAGTGTTTGGCGGCAGAAGGTAAATTCATTGTAGCATGAAACAACGCTCTATTTGATTCTTCTACATTTTCAGGAGTAGTTTTTACTCTTGGTTCAACTAAATTTTTTTCATTAATTTTATACAGGTTCATAAAATATTTCCATAAGGAGTATTATCTTTGTGAAGAAGAACTCCATCTACTTTTCTAAAGAGTTCTTGCATATCTTTATGCAATACACGATATCCAGTTCCGACATAAATTTGACCAAAGACCACAGAGATTGTGGCAATTAACCAAAAATAATAATAGAATCTAGACTTTACTTGTGCCCTAATTTTCTTTTTCATTTGGTTTCATACTCCCTAATTAATCGTTCAACTTGTTTTCTATTTGTTCCGCAAGGAGCATTATTTAGACAAATAAGAATACATTCCCTATCTGAAATAGGAGGTCTTTGTGTCCATACAATTTTTTCACTCATTAAACTGCCAATGAAAGTTGATGTACATAAGGTTTTTGATCTGCCATTTTACCATTCTCATAGGTAGATGAGTAACCATAATCTTTACGATCTTTGTAACCAATTTGTGCTCCCTTGGTTCTTTGCAGTGCTGGCATAAATGCAATGAAGAAGAACACACCTGGTGCTCCAATAATTAATGCACTACCAAATATATATCCTGCCAAAAATTCAACAATCGTGTGATTGGCAGCCCATGAAAACTCGGTTTGTGTTAAAAGTTCAATCATTAGAATCCTATTCCTCTAGTTTTTTTCTCTTTCTTTTTTTGTTTGGATAAAATTTGTTTAAGTTCTTTCTCTGTATATTGATCACAGAGTTGTAGCATTTTATCTAATGCATATTCAAACTGAGAACCTTTACTCATTCTACTAAGTAAATGATGTGCTACGTCATATCTAAGTTCTTCAAGTTCATTTTTATTCACTTGATTTTACACTCCATTCATAGTCTTCAATTACAGCATTAGCAAATAGTCTGTCACTTAACATTTCAATTTCTTTCTCGGCATATTCTTTATCGGGTGCCTCAAAATCAATCTCAATTAGTTTTCCCAATCTCAACTTTTCCATCTTTAAATCAGAGAGTGTTCCACAAGCTTGACGAACTGCATTACCTGCAGAATCATCAACTGCTGCTCTTAGTCTAACATAAATTTTTGCTTTAAACTTCATTATTATAATATGCGATAGTTGCGTGAAACTTATCTATAGGATCAATTGTTTTTCCCAATGAACTTCTTATCCTCTCTTTAACTTCTTCACTACTAATCTCTTTCAAGATTTGCCGAAGTTCTTCATCATCAAACTTGACATAATAGTTATCACGATGTTTCATTTGAATTCACACTCCAGTAAAAATTCCAACAATAGTTCCCTTTGGAGGATTATTTTTTGGTTTATTTATTCTAGTAAATCCATCCTGATCTGATTTACTATAGTATCTAACTGGTCCAGGATTTTTAGTAACATTAGAGGGTTTTGGATTTAACGTTACATTTTTACCATTACCACCCTTGTTACTACTTTTCCATTGAGTTTTTTGAGATTTTCCAGGTTTTAATTTTACAACCTCTTCAGTGATTTCAACTTCTTTTTCAAAATCAATCATCAAATCTGCAGAGTGTAATGAATACATTGTTTTACCCCAATCATATTGAGATAAAAGGGTTGGTTTTTCATAGCAATAAAGTTGCTTTAAATCTTCATCATAATAAACTTTTACCCCATTAGACTTGACAAATTCCCAACCAAATTCTTTCATCCAGTTTTTTGGATCTACACCAAAAGTTGATGTCTGCTTTCCAAATTTTAGATAATATCTAGTTTTATTCATTTAAATTCACACTCCACCATGATCTCAGTTAGACAAGCAAGCATGTTTATTTCCTGATCCGCCACGAACGCA
>CETI01092375.1_pt1 | contig 13139 bp, 13 predicted proteins | sample 361441 | NCBI WGS metagenome assembly CETI01 (sample SAMEA2622478, study PRJEB7988) | marine metagenome | biome: marine biome (ENVO:00000447); feature: deep chlorophyll maximum layer (ENVO:xxxxxxxx); material: "saline water (ENVO:00002010), including plankton (ENVO:xxxxxxxx)" | depth 90 m | reverse complement strand
TTGGACATTGTCTTATGATACTATTTATGCGTACCAAGATAGGGATGATGATATTTTGAGTAATATAAAATCTACGGCTGTTTTATTTAATAATAAAGGTAGGATTTTTATTAAATTTTTTTACCTTATTTTCATGGCAACTATTGGTTTTTTAGTATGGAAAAACTCTGGTAGTTTGCTAAATTTGACACCTATTGTTATCTTTATTATTGTATACAATATCTTTTTAAATAAGTGGAAACCGAAATCAAGAAGCAGCTCAGATTTTTATTTTAGGTTCAATAATTTATTAGGATTATTTTGTTTTACTTATCTACTTTTATTTTGATTTATGGAAAAAATTAAATACTCTTCAAATAATACTATTAAAAGATTAGTTAAAAATTATCTTTTACCTCATAAATTAAAGATTATTTTTGCTTTAATAATGATGATTATTTCAGCAGGAGCTACTGGATTGCACGCATGGTTAGTGAGGCCAGCTTTAGATGATGTATTAATCAAGGGCAATAAAGATATGTTAATACTAATCCCTTTAGCAATTATAATAACAACATTAATTAAGGGAATTGCAACCTATTCTCACTCCTTTCAAATGAGCAAAGTTGCTCACTCTGTTATTGCTAAACTACAATCTCAAATGTTTGAAAAACTAATGTTTTTAAACATAAAATTTTTTAGAGATGCAAAATCTGGAAATATTATTTCACGATTAATTAATGATACATATTTTCTTAGAATGGCAATAGTAAAAGCAGTTACGGGAGTTATTAAAGATGTTCTTGTTATAGTTTTTTTATTAGGAAATATGTTTTATCAAAGTTGGACTTTGACTTTATTTGCATTTTTTGCATTTCCTTTAGCTATTTGGCCAATTAGAAAAATTGGAAATAGTATAAGAAAAATAACTTTAACAATTCAAAACGAAATTGCAATTTTCTCAAATGTTTTGGGAGAGAGTATAAGAGGAATACGTCAAGTAAAGGCCTATAACAAGGAAGGCTTTGAAAAAAATAAAGCTATAAAAACAATCAACAAAATCAAGGACTATTTTATTAGATCGGCGTTCATAAGTAATAGATTAAGTCCTTTAATGGAATTTATAGGAAGTTTAGCAATAGCAATGTCTATATATGTTGGTGGTGTTTTTGTTTTAAATGAAACAATGACAACTGGACAATTTATGAGTTTTCTTGTTAGTCTACTTTTAGCTTACCAACCAGTTAAAGCTCTAGGGAATTTGAATATTAGTATTCAAGAAGGTTTAGCTGGAGCAGAAAGAATTTTTGATCTTTTGGATACTCCGCCAAATAATATAGAAAACCTAAATGAAAAAAAACCAAAACTAAATATAAAAAATGGTAAAATAGAATTTAGGAATGTTTCATTCTCTTATGGAGATGAAAAAGTTCTTAAAAATATTAATCTGATTATACCTCCAGGGAAAAAAGTTGCTTTAGTTGGTCTTTCTGGATCTGGAAAATCAACAATTATTAGTATTTTATTACATTTTTTTGACAACTATAATGGAAGTATTTTAATTGACGATCAAGATATAAAAGATTGCTCTCTTAGTTCAATTAGAGAAGGTATTGCATTAGTTACCCAAGAAACAATGCTATTTAATGATACAATTGAAAATAATATTAAATATGGAAATTTAAACGCATTTTCAGAAGAAATAAATATTGCTGCAAAACTCTCTGGTGTAGAAGATTTTGTTAAAAATTTACCTAATAAAATGAATACAATAGTTGGTGAAAGTGGATTAAAATTGTCTGGTGGTCAACGACAACGCATTGCAATTGCTAGGGCCATACTTAAAAATTCACCTATACTTCTTTTAGATGAAGCGACATCTGCTCTAGATAATTTAACTGAAAATAAAATACAAGGCTCAATAAAAGATCTAATGATGAATAAAACTTCTTTAATTATTGCTCACCGTTTAAGTACTATTGAAGAATCTGACTTAATATGCGTTTTAGACAAGGGTTCAATTATTGAAACTGGAAGTCATAAAGAATTACTTGAAAAATCAAAATTATATTCACAACTTCATATCAAAGAAAAATTAGAAAATGAAAATTAAAAAAATAATACTAAAAAATATATTTGTTCAACACTTATTAGCATTTATAACTTCGATTTATATTTATTTTGTTAGGTTCACTTCAAAGATAATTATAGAAAACTCTTCATCTCCAAATTATTTTTGGAAAAATAATAAGCCATTTATTTTAGCTTTTTGGCATAGCCAATTAATGATGATAAGTTTTTCCTGGAAAATAAGTGATAAAATTAATATTCTCGCATCAGGACATAGTGATGGAAGATTTGGATCACTAGTTGGAAAATATTTTAATTTAAAAAATATACAAACATCTGATAAAAGCAAAGATATTTCATTGAGACCAATATTTAAATTATTGAAAGAAAATAAATATATTGGCATTACCCCAGACGGACCGAGGGGTCCAAAAGAAAAAGTTTCAGAAGGAATAATTAAAATTGCTAAAACTGCTAAAGTTCCAATTATCACAGTAGGTTTTTGGTCTTCTAATAATTTAAAATTAAGCTCATGGGATTCATTTTTAGTGACCTTGCCTTTCTCAAAATGCTCCTTTGTTTGGAGCGAACCAATTCAAATATCACAAGATTTAAATGAAAAAAAAATTCAATATTTTCAAGAATTAATTCAAAATAATATTAATCAGTGTATAGAAAAAGCTAAAAAAAATTTGAAATGATTCAGATATATAAATTTTTTGGTTTTATTTTAATACCTATAATAAAATTAAACATTTATTTAAGAATAAAGAATGGAAAAGAAGATTCTAAAAGATACAAAGAAAGATATGGTAAAATAGTATTAAAAAGACCTTCAAATAAACTAATTTGGATACACGCAGCAAGTATTGGGGAATTTAAATCTGCAGAAATATTGATTAATGCTTTTTATAAAGAATATAGTATATTAATTACCACTACTACTTTAAGTGCAGCAAATTTTGCAAAAGATTATTATAGTGATAAAATTATCCATCAATACGCTCCATTAGATATAAGCCCTTGGATAAATAATTTTTTATCTCACTGGAAACCAAACCTTGTAATATGGATAGAGTCTGATTTATGGCCTGCTACTCTGCAACTATTAAAAATTAAAAAAATAAAATCACTTTTATTTAACGTGCGAATGTCTCCTCAATCTTTTACTAAATGGAAAAAAATAAAATTTTTTTATAAAGAAATTACTGATTGTTTTGATGAAATAACTGCACAAAGTGAAATTGATAAAGATAGGATTAAACAATTAACAAATAGAGATATAAAATACATAGGTAATTTAAAATTAGCAAAAAAATTAAAAAATGAGATAATTGATAAAAATTATAGTATTAAAAATAAAAATTTTACTACAATTATGTTTGCTAGTACTCATCAAGAGGAGGAAGAATTAATTATAAGTTTAATTGACTCTTTGTTAATAAATGATGGAATAAAAATTATTTTAGCTCCTAGGCATCCAGAAAGATCTCAAAATATTTTATTAAAGCTAAAAAAACGAAATATACCTGCTGCAATAAAAAGTGATAATATAAAAAACTCAAAAATAGAAATAATAAATTCTTTTGGCGTTCTTTCAAAATATTTTGAAATAAGTGATATAGTTTTTCTTGGTGGATCCTTAATAAAAAAAGGGGGGCATAATCCGATTGAGCCGGCTACAAAAAATTGTGCAATTTTGACAGGACCATATTTGTATAATTGGCAAAATGTATATGAAAATATGATATCTGATAAAGCATGTATAAAAATTCATCATATTAAAGAGCTAGAACTAAAAATAAAAAATTTAATTAATAACAATAAATTATTAGCTGAAATGAAAAAAAATTCTAAAATATTTTCTAATCAAGATTTTTTCGATAAAGGAAAAATTTTTAAATTAATTAAGATAAAATTAAGTGAAACTTAATGTTAAAAGCACCTAAATTTTGGTATCAAAAAAAAGATACATTTTTATCAAGAAGTTTGTACCCCTTATCTTTACTTTTCAGATTTGGGACTAAAGTAAGAAATATAGTAAGTAAATCAAAAAAATCACCTCTTCCAATTATTTGTGTAGGAAATATTGTTGTTGGTGGAGCTGGCAAAACTCCAGTTTCTTTAAAAATTGGAAAAATTTTAAAAGATTCAGGTTTTAAACCTCATTTTTTATCTAAGGGATATGCTGGATTAATTAAATCAAGCACTTTAGTACAACAATGGCACTCTCCAAAATCTGTTGGGGATGAATCAATTTTATTATCTGAAATAGCACCAACATGGATTGGAAATGATAGAAATAATTCTGCTCAATTGGCTAAACAAAATGGAGCAAACTGTCTTATAATGGATGATGGATTTCAAAACCCAACAATTGAAAAAAATTTTTCTATAATTGTAATAAATGCATCTCAAGAATTTGGAAATAAACGAGTAATCCCTTCAGGACCATTAAGAGAAAGCATTAAAAGAGGATTAGCTAGAACAGACTTAATAATAGTTATTGGCGAATTATCTCATAATTTAAGAGAAAGTATACCTAATAAAATTCCAATTTTAGAAGCAAAATTTGTTATTGATAAAGAAAATAAAATTTTTAAAGGCCAAAAAATTGTTGCATTTGCTGGAATTGCATATCCTGAAAAATTTTTTGAGTCATTAAAAGAACAAGGAGCAAAAATTGTTAAGAAAATTGTTTATCCAGATCATCATATATACGATGAAAATGATCTTTTATACTTAGTTGAGACTGCTAACAAAACTCAATCTATATTGGTAACTACTAAAAAAGATTTTGTTAGAATTCCAAAAACTTACAGATCGCTTATCAATACTTTAGAAGGAGAAATAGTGTTTGAAAATGATGATTTGATATTAGAAATTTTATCTAATGTTATTGAAAATAATAAATAAATTATAATGAATAAAAAATTAATCAAGATACGTTTTTTTGTAGAATATATAATTGTAAAATTTTTATTTATAATTCTTAGTGTTCTTCCAATAAATATAGTTTCAAATTTAGGAGGAAATATATTAAAATTTTTAGGTCCATTTTCAAAACAACATACTACCGCAGTAAAGAACTATAAAAGAATATTTCCAAATCATTCTAAAAAAATAAGGAACAAAAATATATCAAAAAGCTGGGAAAATATTGGTAAAAATTTATTTGAAATTTCAATTTTAAAAAAAATTTTTCATAATAAAAAAATAATCATAAAAGGAAATAACGAAATAAAATTATTGTTAAAAAGAAATCAACCAACAATTTTTTTTGGAATACATCAATCGAATTGGGAAATTTTAGTTCCGTTAATAGATAGGTTAGGTTTTCCTTTAGGGGCAATTTATAGACATATAAACAATAAATATATTGATGAAATAATATTTAGAAAAAGAACCGGGAGTTTAGAATCAAATAATAGCTTTTATACACCAAAAGGTAAAAAAAGTGCTAAGGATATATTGGAAGCTATAAAGTTAAAAAAGAATGTTTTTGTTTTAATTGATCAAAAAGATTCAGCTGGTGAACTTGTAAATTTTTTTAATTATAAAGTAAAAGCTCAGACTGGTTTTATAAAAATTGCAAAAAAATTTAATATGGCTTTAGTTCCAGTTCAAAATATTAGAAATGATAAAAATTTTACGGTGATATTTCACAAACATTTTTTGATAAATGATAAAAATATTTTAGAGAAAGAGGTAATGAGTAAAATTCATAATATAGTAGAAACTTGGATTATCGAAAATCCATCACAGTGGTTTTGGCAACATAATCGTTTTAGTTAATTTTTTTTATTTTTATCTTAGCTGTATTTTCCAAAAACTTAGCTTCAATTAAATCATTTGTTTTGATTTGTGTTGAGTTTTTAATGATTTTTTTTGATTTGCTGAGAATTGAATAACCTTTTTTTAAATTACTTGAAATAGAATTTGTTTCAAGCAATCTTGAATAATTTCTAAATTCATTATATTTTTTATATTGAATTTCTTTTAATGATTTATCAATATTTTTAATTAAATTACTTAAATCAATTTTATTATATTTTATTTTTTCTTTTGGTAGACGTAATTGTTTAACAAATTTACTTAGATCTGATAATTTCATTTCTACTAAAGAATTAAAATCTTTTTTAAATAAATCAAATAAATTAGATAATTTTAATTTATAAGAATTGATAATTACGTCCGGTGATTTAAGTAATTTAGATAAATTTTTTGTCTTACTTTTATTTTTTTCTAAAATATTATCAAATTTTATTGAAATTTTCTCAAATTTAAATTTAATAGAATCAATTAGTTCAGTTCTAACTGGAACTACTTTTTCTGCAGCAGCAGTAGGGGTCGATGCGCGGAGATCGCTGACATAGTCAACAAGCGTTGTATCGGTTTCATGACCTATTGCAGATATAATTGGTATAGAAGATTTAAAAATAGCTAAAACTAATCTTTCATCATTAAATGTCATTAAATCTTCCACACTTCCACCACCTCTAGCAATTATAATTACTTCAGGTTTATCTTTATAATCAACATTATTAAAACCTTCTATTGCAAAAATAATTTCATTTGCAGATTCATTGCCTTGAACAGAAACAGGCCAAAGTTCTATATCAGTTGGAAAACGCTCCTTAATTCTATTAATAATATCATATATAACTGATCCTGTAGGAGATGTTATAACTCCAACTTTTTCTGGCAAGAAAGGAATATTTTTTTTATATTTTTTATCAAACAATCCTTTTTTTTCTAATCTTTTTTTTCTTTCTTCAATTAATTTTAATAATGCTCCCTCTCCAGCTATTTCTATATTATCTATATCAATCTGATATGTAGTTTTAAATTTAGACCAAGTTGTTATCCTTCCAATTAATATTACATCCATGCCTAATTCTGGTAAATAGTTTAAAAATTTTTTTTTAGAAGCCCATATAACGCCACTAAGTATAGACTCTTCATCTTTAATAGTTAAATAAATTTGTCCTTTTGTAGCAGTTTTAATTTCAGAAATTTCTCCTCTTATTTTTACATAATCAAATTCAGATTCTATTAAAGTTTTAAATTTCTTATTAAATTGAGAAACAAAATACTCAGGTATGTTATTATATTCATTCATTTATTTTCTTTTTTGTTTGAAAAAATTAATTAATAATTTTGAACACTCTAATTCGCTTATTCCTCCATATACTTCTGGACGATAAAATTTTTCTTTTTTATAAATTTTCATTGTACTCTCTATACTTCCTTTATTTTCATCATATGCTCCAAAATATATTCTTTTAATATGAACTTCACTAATAGCCGCTGCACACATTATACATGGTTCTAGAGTTATAAAAATTGAAGTATTATTTAAATATTTTGATTGTAATTTATTGCAAGACTCTTGTATAACAAGTATCTCAGCATGTTGTGTTGCATCATGTTTTTTGTTGATTCTATTATGATTTAACGCAATTATTTCTTCTGTATCGTTATTAACTATTACTGCCCCTATAGGAACTTCATCAAATAAAAAGGCTTTTTTTGCTTCCAAAATAGCTTTATTCATAAAATAGTTTATGTTCATTTTTTTTCTAAAAAAAATAAACTATAATAATAAAATAACAATGCAATGAAAAAACCTATAATTGGAATAACATTAGATAGTGAAATGGGAGGCGGATATTCAAAATTTCCCTGGTATGCAATTAGAAATAACTATTTAGATTCTGTCAAAAAATTTGGCGGAATACCTTTTCCTCTTTTTCATGAGAAATCTATAGTTAACAATATTTTTAAAATAATTGATGGTTTAATTATAACAGGAGGAAATTTTGATATTAATCCTGAAATTTATGGTAAGAGATATAAAAAATCACGCTCAATTAAAAATAATAGAACAGAATTTGAAATAAAGATTTTAAAAAAATGTCTTAATTCAAATAAGCCTATTCTTGGAATATGTGGCGGTGAACAATTGCTTAATGTAGTGTGTGGTGGAACTCTTATACAAGACATAAAGTCTCATTATAAAAAATCATTAAATCATGAACAAAAAAATCCAAGAAATCAAACTAGTCATACAGTAGATATTATAAAAAATTCAATGTTATATAAAATCATAAATAAGAAAAAAATACTTGTTAATAGTGCTCATCACCAAGCCATTGAAAAGATAGGTAAAAAATTAACCATTAGCGGAACTGCAAGTGATGGCGTAATAGAATCGATTGAACATGACGATCACAAGTGGTGTATTGGAATTCAGTGGCACCCTGAATTTTTGATTACACAATCTGATAAACTCATCATTAAGAATTTTATTAAAGCTACAAAATCATGAGAATTGCTAAATTTATTTCAAATGCTGGAATTTGTTCAAGAAGAAATGCTGAAAAATTAATTTTAGAAGGAAAAGTAATAATTAACAATAAAATATGTGATAAACCAAATATAAATGTAAATCTAAATGATAAAATTTTGGTCAATAATAAAATTATTAGTATTAATAAATCAATTAGAGTCTGGAAAATGTATAAACCAATTAAAACAATTTGCAGCAATAATGATCCACAAAAAAGAAAAACTGTTTTTGATTTAATGCCAAGTAATTTACCTAGGTTAATTAGTATAGGTAGGTTAGATTTTATGAGCGAGGGTTTGCTTCTTTTTACTAATAATGGTGATATTGCAAGAAAATTTGAATTACCTTCATCAAATTTATTAAGAGTTTATAGAGTTTGTTTAAATGGGATAATAAATAAGCAAAAAATTAATAGAATAAATAGTGGCTTAACTATTGAAGGAATACATTATAATAAAATAAAAATTGAAATAGAAAAATCAACTTCAAATAGCACTTGGGTTTTGTTTAAATTACTTGAAGGAAAAAATAGAGAAATTAGAAATATTTGTAAGTATTTTAAATGGAAAATTACTAGACTTATTCGCGTTCAGTATGGAAATATTAAATTATCAAAACTTAAACCAGGAAATTTAGTAGAGATAAAAAATTATCTATAAGACTATGATTAATATTATTGCAGGATCAAATAGAAAAACTAATCTTGAAGTACCAGAAGGAATTGATGTGAGACCTACATCAGCACTAAAAAGAGAGGCTATATTCTCTATACTAGAGAGTTATTCAAAAAAAAATTCTTTTGAAATATATTCAAGAAAATGCTTCATTGATTTTTATGCTGGCAGTGGTTCTTTTGGATTAGAAGGAATATCTAGAGGAGCTTCATATGCATATTTTTATGAAAATAATATAAAAGTTTTAAAATATTTAGAAAAAAATTGTCAAAAAATATGTGTTAAAAAAAATTTTACTATATTTAAAGAAGATATTAATAAGATAAAAATAGATAATATTAAATTTCTAGTATCAGTAATATTTATAGATCCGCCTTATATTTTAAATCCTTTTGAAAAATTACTTAGAAAAATAATTTCAGAAAATATTTTGAATGAACACACAATAATAGTTATAGAAATTAGTAAAAAAAGTGAAGTTTGTATCCCAAAAGATTTAATGATTTTTGATGAACGTATTTATGGGAAAACAAAAATTTTATTTTTAAAAAAATTATGATAAATATTGTTTTGTTAGAATTTTTCCTTGTTCTACTGCAGGTTGATCAAAAGGATTAACTTTAAATAAAGTGCAAGTAGTTATAGCTTCCACAATACTTGAGCACATTAATTGACCTACTGTAAATTCGTTTATTTCTGGTAAATTTATTACTCTAAATAGAAAATTATTTTTCTTAAAAGTTTCTATTGTAGCTTTTTGCTCAGCTTCCATTAAATCACCCATTTTTTTTCCAGATAAATAATTTAAATCATTATCATATAATACTTTTTTATTCATCATAATCCCCTGATCTTTTTTATTGGTAGTGATAAATGTAAAAAATTTATCCTTAGGTCCATCTAAATATAATTGTAACTGACTATGTTGATCTGTTGTTCCAATAGAGTGTATAGGTGTTATGCCTTTTGAATTTTTACCAATACTTTCTGACCATAATTGCAGATACCATTTTCCAAAAAAGAAAAGTGAGTCAGAATAAGTCATTAATACACTATTTATAAAATTTGTTTGGGAATGATTATAAAAAACATTTGATAATTTTTTATGTTCTAAATATATTTCATTTGAAACACTACTTAAAATATTATTAGCTCCTAAAAAAAATTTTTTAGCATCAAAATTATTAATTAATGCTGGTAATAAACCTACATTTGAAAAAATCGAGTATCTGCCTCCTATATCTTTTTCATGATTTAGAATTGTACAATTATTTTTCATAGCTATTTTTCTAAGTGGACTTTGATTATCTTCAGTTATAATTAATGTATTTTTAAACATTATATCTAAAATGTTTTTTTGTTCACAAATCTCTATTAAACATGAAAACTGGCTTAAAGTTTCAGCAGTAGTTCCAGACTTAGATATTATTATAAAACCAATTTTTTTTATATCATTAGATAATAGAATATTTTCAATGTCAAAACTATTAGGATCAACATTATCATAAAAAAAAAATTTATTTTTAGATTTTTTTAAATTAATTAATGATCTTGATCCAAGATTAGAACCTCCAGTTCCAAATATCATAAATATTTCTTTTCCATGAGAAAAAATTTCAGCTTGTTTTATTGTGTCATTTAATAAGTCTTTATTATTTATAATAGCTAAAGATGGATGTTTACTAATTACATCTTCAGCTTTTTTATATAGAGGATTATCACTAAGATAATTAAAAAGTTTCTTATTATAATTATACCATTCAGTGTTGATTGTGCTCATATTATATTAGAATATCCAAAACCTCTTTTTCTTTTTTATTTTAACTTTTTCTTTTTTTGTTGGCACCTCTCCTTCAGCTATAGATTTACCTTCAAAATTTTTATTTCTTATTCTTTCTGATTCTTTAACAGCATCCAAAACTTCTTTTTCTGTTTCCCAATTAACATCATATATTGTATCTAATTCTGTCTCCTGAGCAAATTCCTCATTAATTTCTTTACGAATATCTTCAGAAACATCTAAAGCATTAGTTTCATCTAAAATATTTAACATTGCTGAAGATTTTTGATTATTTGATTGATTATCACTATCTAAACCGAATAAAATTTGTTCAGCTAATTCTTTTTCTACTTTATCTATATCTTTTTCCTGTATTTTATCAGGAGAAATTAAATTAAAATCGGGAGGTATTACTAAAGGGGCATTTTCAACTGCTTGAAATTCATCAATAGATTTTCTTGTTACTCCTGCGCTTTCTCGCACTTTTGAACATGAAAATAAAAAAGTAGATAATAAAAGTAATAAAAATAAATTAAATTTAAAAAAAAATTTCATAATTTGGTTTTATAAATCATTTCTTTAACTAATTTAATTAGAATCATAATTATTCCAAAAGTAATATAAATATCAGCAAAGTTAAATGCAGGCCAATAAAAGTCTTTATAATGCAAGTAAATAAAATCTAAAACATAATTGTTTAAAGTTCTGTCCAAAATATTAGAAATAGCACCAGAAATTATTAATAATAAGGCCCATTTTTCAAATATATCACGAGATTTAAGCAAAATATAAATAAAGAATAGGGTAACTATACTTCCAATAATAATTATTATTTTATGGTCTAAAATACCTGCAAAAAGACCAAAAGAAATTCCATAATTATGTATATGTGCAAAATCTAAAAAAGGTAAAATATAAACAAACTTATGAAGTTCTATTGTATTATAAATGATTATCTTAGATAGAAAATCAAAAAAAATTAAGATTAATACAAAAAAAAATTTTTTCACTATCTTTTTTTTATAACATCTTCACATCGTGGACATATGTTATTTTTACTCAAGTTTTTTTCAAATTTCCAACATCGTTGACATTTTTCACCTTCTGCTTTCATAACATCAACTTTCACACCGATAATTTCTTTAATTGAGAAACCTCTATCATTTTGATTTTCAAATATTATATTAGCAGAAGAAGTTATAGCTATTTCAGAAATATCAATATCTTTTAACAAAATTTTATCTTCATTTTTAAGGTAAACATCTATATGTGCATCCAAACTAGATCCTATAGTTTTGTCTTCTCTTTTAAGCTCCATTGCCCCAGTAATAACTTTTCTTATATCCAATATCCTATTCCATCTTTTAGCAACTTTTTCATTTTTAAAATCTTTATTAGCTTTTAAAAATTCTTCTAAGTGTATACTAGTAGATTTACCAATTGATTTCCAAGCTTCCTCACATGTGAAAACTAATGTTGGTGACAACCATCTAATCATATAATTAAAAATTATATCTAATAAAGTTCTAGATGATCTTCTTTTTATTGAATCGATCTTATCGCAATAAATTGTATCTTTACGAATATCAAAATAAAATGATGATAATTCATTTGAACAAAAATTTAATAATGTTGTGAACATTAAATGGAAATTATATGAAGAAATACATTTTTGTATAATTTGATCTATTTCCCACAATCTATGTAAAATAAATTTTTCTAATTCTGGAAAATTTTCTATATCAGTTTTTTCTTTATCAGAAAATTCATTAAGGTTACCAATTAAATATCTAAATGTATTTCTTATCCTTCTATATGAGTCTGTTTGTGCTTGTAATATGGAGTTATCGATCTTTAGATCGTCATAATAATTTGATGCTACTACCCATATTCGTAAAATATCTACTCCATATTTTTTTAAAATGTCATCAGGCGAAATATTGTTTCCAAGTGATTTTGACATTTTTCTTCCTTTGCCATCAACAATAAAACCATGCGTTAAAACACTTTCATATGGTGCCTGTCCTCTAGTTCCTGAGGACTCAAGAAGCGATGAATGAAACCAACCTCTATGCTGATCGGTTCCTTCCAGATACATAGAAGCTGGCCATTTAAGATCAGGTCTTTGTTCTAAACAAAATGCATGAGTGGAACCACTATCAAACCAAACTTCAACAACATCTTTCACCTGATCATAATCTTCTATAGAATAGTCTTCACCTAAAAATCTTTGAGGATCTTCAGTAAACCAAGTATTACTTCCTTCTTTTTCATAAATATCAGC
>CETI01144563.1_pt1 | contig 13190 bp, 11 predicted proteins | sample 361441 | NCBI WGS metagenome assembly CETI01 (sample SAMEA2622478, study PRJEB7988) | marine metagenome | biome: marine biome (ENVO:00000447); feature: deep chlorophyll maximum layer (ENVO:xxxxxxxx); material: "saline water (ENVO:00002010), including plankton (ENVO:xxxxxxxx)" | depth 90 m | reverse complement strand
TCTAATATTTTAAATAATACTTTAAAATGATAATCTTGCTCATTTCCAACAGTATAAATTTGCTTTTGAATATTTGGAAAATCTTCAAACCTTTTTATTGCAGTTCCAATATCTTGAGTCATATAAACAGACGTTCCATCACTTCTTAAAAGAATTTTATTATCAAGACCATCATTTTCTAGGTTTACCCAAACAGAACCATCATCTTTTTTATAAAAAATAGTTTTGGATAATCCTTTTTCTATATTTTTTTTACCTAAAAGGTAAGTTTCTGACTCATAATAATTTTTATCAAATGATACTCCAAGACTATCATAAGTTGATTTAAATCCATTATAAACCCAATTATTCATTTTACTCCACAACTCTAATGTAGATTTATCTTTTCTTTCCCACTTTTGAAGGAGTTCAATAGCTTCTTTCATAATTGGAGTATTACTTTCCGCTTCCTTTTCATCATATCCCTTATCAATTAATTCTTTAATTTGTTTTTTATGCTCTTTCTCAAATAAAACATAATAATTACCCACATATTTATCACCTTTTATTCCTTCTGAATCTGGAGTTGTATTTCTACCAAATAATTTCCAAGCAATCATTGATTTACAAATGTGAATTCCTCTATCATTTATAATTTGAACTTTATGTGTTTTATAGCCATATGAATTATATATTTTAGAAATAGCATCACCTAAAAAAATATTTCTTAAATGACCTAAATGTAGAGGTTTGTTGGTGTTAGGAGAAGAAAACTCAACCATTACCTCTAAACCTTTATCTGATACTATACCCCACTTTGTTGATTTGTTAATTTCTATTAATAATGATAATAAAAACTCATTTGAAAGATCAAAATTTAAAAACCCTTTCACAATATTATAATCTGAAATTATTTGAGATTTTTCTTTAAGATACTCTCCAATTTTAGTGCCTATTTTTTCTGGGTTAGATTTTAAATAATTAAGATGTGGGAAAATTACCAGAGTATAAAATCCATTAAAATTTTTGGGAGTCTCATCAATTGAAATATTATCTATTGGACAATCATATTTGAATAACTCTTCAAAAGCTATTTTTATTTCATCCCTAATTTGAGTTTGTAAATTAATCATCATACAAAAATCAAATTAAAAGGTTTATATTCATAATATTTAATAGATTAGTTTGTTTTTTTTAAAATTATATGAGTAAAAATGTTATAGTCATCCCTACATACAATGAAATAGGAAACATTGATATTACCTTAAAAAAAATTGAAAAATTAACAGAAAAATTCGATGTTATTGTTGTAGACGATAACTCACCTGATGAAACTGGAGAATTTGTTCAAAATGCAATTGATTCAAAATCATATAAACTTGAAATCTTTCTGATTAAAAGAAAAGGTAAAAATGGATTAGGAACTGCTTACATTGCTGGCTTTAAAAAAGCTGTAGAATTAAAATATGACTTTATATTTCAATTAGATTGCGATGGATCTCATAACCCAAATCAACTTATTGATCTAATTAGTGAATTAAAATCAAATAATTGTGATATAGTAGTTGGCTCAAGATATATTAAAGGTATTACAGTCATAAATTGGCCTTTATCAAGACTCATGCTCTCGATTTTTGCAAATTATTATGTTAAAATTATAACTGGTCTTATGATAAATGACTCAACAGGTGGATTCAATGGTTATAATTTAAAAGCTTTAAAAAGTATACTAAGAAATAATATATATTTTAAAGGTTATGCTTTCCAAATACAACTAAAATTTATAGGAAGCAAACTAGGGTTTAAGTTAAAAGAGGTTCCAATAATTTTTAAAGACAGAGAAATTGGAGAATCTAAAATGTCTCTCAAAATTCCAGGAGAAGCATTTTTTGGAATAATTTACATGAAAGCGATAAGCTTTTTCACAAAATTTAAAAGTTAACTGAACTTAATTGATTTAATAACTTTAATTCTATTAATAAATAGAATTGGGATATATATTGAAAATATTATCATAAAAAATAAAATAACATTAATGAGAATTACATTAATTAAATCAAAATCAACAGGTACAAAATCAATGTAATAATTTTCTTTATTTAGTTTAATAACTTTATATTTTTTTTGGATATAATAAAATAATAAAGAAAGAAAATTTCCTATCATAATTCCATAAATACAAATCTTAAAACCTATCTTAAAAAAAATAGAATAAATAGTATTTTTTGGTGTTCCAAATGATTTTAGAGTACCAATTAGCTTTGTCTTTTCCATAATAATTATTAGAATGATTGATAACATATTAAAACATGCTACAACCAAAATAATTACAAAAAATATAATTACGTTTTTATCAAGTAATGATAACCAATCAAAAATTTGTATGTATTTAGTATTAGTTGACTCAACATATTCATCATATGAAGTTGATTTATTTAATTCATCAAGAATTATTCTATTTTCATGAAAATCATTAATAAAAACATGCAATCCAGAAGCATTATTTATATCCCAACCATAAATTTTTCTTGAAGTATTAATATCTCCGTACACGGTTGACTTATCAAGCTCCTCTAGACCAGTAGAAAAAATTGCTTGTACTTTTAGTTTTCTAAATACTGGCGGGTCATTTGGAAAAAATATAGTAACCGTGTCATCGATTGATAATTTTAATTTTTTAGATATATCATTACTAATTATCAAAGAGGATTTTAAGTCTAAAGAATCTTTTAATTCATCAAAATGAGATTTAATATTTTTAAGATATTGCATTTCAATTCCCTTAAAAATAACCCCCTCAATTAGTTTGTTTTTTCCTTGAATAAGAGCAGAGTTTAAAACATAAGGATATACATTATTAACAAAACTTAATTCAGAATAATTCTTATAAAAACCTTTATCTAAATCAATAGGTGAATTTTTAAAAGTAATACCATTACTATAGCTTGAAATATTATAATGACCTGAAAAATCATATATTTTATTTTTAATTTCCTTTTTAAAACCAAATAAAATAAACGATGAAATTAGAACTGAAAAAAGACCAATTGAAATACTTAGTAATGATATTTTTTTTAGAAGTTTTGAAAAATGAGATGAGTCTTTATTATTTAATTCATAAATTCTACTAAATAAATTCATTTGCTAAATTTGTCAGTATCAAACTTAAATAAACTATGAGGATTCATATAATATTTTATTTATTATTTATAACAATTATTCTCTCGTGTAATAGTTTAGATGAGACTTCAAATTTGACTGAAGAAAATAATGATAATGACTTAAATAATAATAAAGAAGAATGTCTGAGTTGTATTAATTTTGAAATAATAACACTTGGAGTTGGGCCAGAAGGTGAGATAGTTGATGAACCAAAAGTTCCTGCAGCATTAAAAATTAGCACAAATGATTCTATATACTATGAAGGTACAATTGGAATTGAAATAAGAGGAGAATCTTCACAATACTTCGATAAAAAATCATTTGGATTTGAGACATGGGATAATCAATATAATGATATTGACGTATCACTTTTAGGTTTCCCAGAAGAGGAAGATTGGATTTTGTATGGTCCATTTAGCGATAAATCTCTGATTAGAAACAAACTGATTTATGATCTTTCAAATCAGATGGGGAGATACGCATCTAAAACAGAATTTGTTGAATTATCAATAAATTATGAGTATAAGGGTTTATATATCTTCATGGAAAAATTAAAAAGAGATAATAATAGAATAAATATTCAAAAGCTAAATGAAAATGATATAGATGAAACTTTAATTACTGGAGGTTACATAATAAAAATAGACAAAAGTGATATGGAGGATGGGAGTTATACAGATTATAACTCATTTCAATCTAAATATGATGTTTTTGGTAAAAAAGATGGAGATAAAAAAGTTTATTTTAATTATGAATACCCTAAACCATCAGAAATACATGCGTACCAAAAAAATTATATTAAAAATTATATTAATGAATTTGAATCTTCCCTAGCGTCTGATCAATTTAAAAATTCAGAAAATGGTTACAGAAAATACATAGACGTAAATTCCTTTATTGATTTTTTCATACTTAATGAGATATCTAATAATGTAGATGGCTTTAGATTAAGTACTTATCTTCATAAAGACAGAGAAAAAAAATTGATAATTGGACCAATATGGGATTTTAATCTGTCTTTCGGAAATGCAGATTATTGTGGAGGGGAAAGGTATGATATTTGGCTACACAAATTCAATGAAAGATGCCTTGGTGATTTTTGGAATATTCCATTCTGGTGGAATAGATTTTTAGAAGATGAAAATTTTGTAAATCAATTAAAAGATAGGTGGAATGAATTAAGAATTAGTACATTGTCTGATGAAAATATCATACGCCTAATTGATGATTATTATTCATTTCTTAATAATGAAACAGATATTGTAGAAAGGAATTTTGATAAGTGGAGAATTTTTGGAATTTATATATGGCCCAATAGTTTCATTGGAAATAATTACTATGAAGAAATTGATTTTTTAAAAAATTGGATCAAAAATAGAACTTCTTGGTTAGATGAATCAATAAATAATTTATGAAAATAATTAAATTTTTAAAGTACTTTTTTTTGTCAATCATTGTTCTAGTGATTACAATTTTCTCTGTTGTTTTCTATAGTCTTGATTATAAAATGTATAGCCTTAAAGCTAATCAAGATGTATATAAAAAAAATATATGGGAAATAAATACTGATAGTTTGTCAGAAAATCTTCTATCTAATATGACATTGGAGGAGAAAATTGATCAAATGTATGGTGAGAAAATGTATAAATCAATTCCAAAGTTCTTCGGAAGCTTTATATTAAAGCAAAGATTTCCTCATATTTATGTTGGCAGAAATGAAAGACTAAATATCCCCCCATGGGTACTATCAGATGGACCAAGAGGAGCAAGGGTATTAGATAAAAAAATTAATGCTGTTACAACATTTCCTGTTGCAATGGCAAGAGCTGCATCATGGAATACATCTCTTGAATATCAGGTTCATGATGTAATTTCTAAAGAAATGAGAGCTAATAATACAAATTATGCTGCAACACCATGTATAAATCTATTAAGACACCCTGGTTGGGGAAGAGCACAGGAAACATATGGAGAGGATCCTTGGCTTTTGGGAGAGTTCGGAGTTGCTGCAGTTAAAGGTATAGAAAAAAATAATGTAATGGCGTGCCCAAAACATTTTGCTCTTAATAGTATAGAAAACTCAAGGTGGGTAATCGATGTTTCAATAAATGAAAGAGCTTTAAGAGAAGTGTATTTACCTCATTTTAAAAAAGTTATACAAAAAGGTAAACCTGCATCAATAATGTCTGCATATAATAAGGTTAGAGGTAATTATAGTGGCAGTAACAAGGAACTATTGATAAATATTTTAAGAGATGATTGGGGTTTTAAAGGATTTGTCTCAACCGATTGGATGTACGGAATATATGATGGAATTGAAGCAATCAATGCAGGACTTAATGTAGAAATGCCTTGGCAGGATGAATATAGTTATGATGTAATTAGAGATGGTTTAAATAATAATAAAATTGAAATCAGTCAAATTGATAATTTAGTTTTATCAACCTTGAAAACAAGATTAAAATATGCTTTTTCCTACGATAGCATTGAATATAGTAAAAAATTAATTTTAGATACATCTCACATAAATTTGGCTAAAACTGTAGCTGAAGAAAGTATGGTTTTAATAAAAAATAAAAATATTTTACCATTTAAAATATATGATAATATGAAGGTTGGAGTTATTGGAAAAATAGCAAATTTAGAAAATACAGGTGATATGGGGAGTAGTAATTCAAACTCTCCATATGTTGTTACACCTTTTCAAGGTATTACTAATTTTTTTAATAATTCAAACGTAGATGTAATCTATGATAATGGAAAAAATTTAAAGGAAACAAAAAAAATAGCTGAAAAATTAGATCAAATTATTTTAGTAGTTGGATATACATATGAAGACGAGGGAGAATATGTTATGAGTAGAGGTCAAATGCTAAAATCGGCAGAAGCTAAAGAGTTAGTTGGTATAAAAGGCATTGGAGGAGATAGATTAAGTTTAAGACTTAATAATGATGATGAAAACTTAATCAAAACATTATCAAAGATTAATGAAAATATTGTTGTTGTTTATGTTGGAGGAAGTGGAATAAATATGAATAACTGGATAGATGATATTCCAGCAGTTTTATTTTCTTGGTATTCTGGAATGGAGGGTGGAAATGCACTTGCTAATATTCTTTATGGAAAAGCAAATCCAAGTGGAAAATTACCTTTTTCTATTGCTAAAAATGATAGTGATTATCCATATTTTAATCCATACACTGATACAATAACCTACGGGTATTATCATGGTTATACATTATTTGAGAAGTTTAATAAAGAAATTTTATTTCCTTTTGGTTATGGATTAAGTTATAGTGATTTTAAAATAGATAATTTTAGATTAATAGAAAATAATTCAAATAATAATAAAATTGAATTTAAAGTGGATATTGAAAATATATCTAAAATTTATGGTAATGAAGTAATTCAACTATATGTTGGTTTTGAAAATTCTAAAATAAATAGACCTTTAAAATTACTTAGAGATTTTAAAAAAGTAGGTCTTAAACCAGGTGAAAAGAAAACAATAATTTTAAAAATATTTAAAAATGACCTTGCATATTATAATGAAGAAAATAAAGAATGGGAGACAGAAAATTTAAATTACAATTTTTATGTTGGAAATTCATCAAGTAATAATTCTCTAATTAAATATAAAAATGGAATAGATATTTAGGCTATTAATTTTAAATTAAATGTAATAATTAATGATAAAGTTTTTTTCTCTTTTATTTTTATTAAACATCAATTTTTCATTTAAAGAGTTAAATAATGAAATAATTGTTGGTGCTGAAAGAATAGACTCATATATTAACTTAATTAAAAATAAATCAATTGGATTACTAGTTAACCATACCTCTACAATTAAAGATATACACCTAATTGATACATTATTAGATTTAAACCTAAATATAAATAAAATTTATACTCCAGAGCATGGATTTTCAGGTACAATAGAAAGAGGTAAACTAGTGAAAGAAGATACATTAACAATAAAAGAAAAAGAAATTCCATTAATATCAATGTATGGAAAAAACAGAATACCATCTTTAGAAAGTATGCAAGGCATTGATATAGTCATCTTTGACATTCAAGATGTTGGTGCAAGATTTTATACTTATATATCTGCTATGCACAATATGATGAGTATTTGTGCTGAACTTGACATATCATTTCTAGTATTAGATCGACCTAACCCAAATAGCGGTTATATTGATGGACCTGTTTTAGAGATGGAATACCAATCATACATAGGAATGCACGAAATACCTATCGTTCACGCCCTAACAGTTGGTGAGTTAGCAAAGATGATAAAAGGAGAGAAATGGATTAAAAACAGTGAAAAACTAAAATTAGAGGTGATTAAAATTGATAATTGGAATCATAACATGGAATATAAAATACCAATAAGGCCATCGCCTAATTTACCTAATCAACAGTCCATATTATTGTATCCTTCCCTTTGCTTATTTGAGCAAACTACCGTTAGCATAGGAAGAGGTACTCCTTTCCCTTTCCAAGTGATCGGTCATCCCAACTACGATATCAAATCTTTTTCGTTTACACCAATCAGTCTTGTAGAGGAAAGAAAACCAAAACATGAAGGCAATGAATCTTTCGGAATAGATTTAAGAAAAATTAAACCTAAAAAAGAGTTAAATATTAAATATTTGATAAATTTTTATAATAAGTTGAAGAAGATTGATTCTGATTTTTTTGGAAAGTATTTTTACAGAATAGCTGGCAACAAAAAACTGGAAAATCAAATTAAAGATGGTATCTCAGAAAAAGAAATAAGATCTTCGTGGGAAATTAAGCTTTCTCAATATAAAGCAAAAAGAAAAAAATATTTACTGTATAAAGATTTTGAATAGGTGAAAAAAAAGTCAATAATTTTTATGGGTACACCAGAATTTGCTGTGCCATCTCTTGATCTTCTTATTAAAAATGATTTCAATGTCATTGGGGTAATAACAGCAACCGATAAAAAAAGTGGTAGAGGAAGAAAAATCAATTCTTCACCAATAAAAAAAATTGCTCTTAAGTATAACATACCGATTTTTCAGCCTGAAAACCTAAAAGATCCTATTTTTTTAAATAAATTAATCTCATTAAACCCTGATTTATTTGTAGTGGTTGCATTTAGAATGTTGCCCGAGATTCTGATTAATATTCCCAAATTAGGTACAATAAATTTGCATTCTTCAATTCTGCCAGATTACAGGGGTGCTGCACCTATCAATTGGGTGATAATCAATGGAGAAAAAGAGACAGGAGTTACTACATTTTTTATAAATAAAAAAATTGATGAAGGTGACATAATTGACTCCGTTAAAGTAAAAATACATGAGGGATATTCAGCTGGGATTCTTCATGACAAACTTAAGAGTATAGGAGCAGAATTAGTTTTAAAAACTGTTGAAAATATTTTCACAAATAAATTCTCAAGAAAGAAGCAAGTAATATCCGCTATGGATAAGATTGCTCCTAAAATTGATAAAGAATTATGTAAAATAAATCTCAATCAAAATGGTAAAGAAATTGTAAGACTGATAAAAGGACTAAGCCCCTACCCTGGTGCAAAATTAAATTTTGATGATAAAAATTATAAAATAATTGATTGTAAAATATCAGATGTTAACTATTCTAATAAAAGCATAATGTTTGTTGAAAATAATAAATTATATTTCAACAATTTTAAAAAAGAAAGCATTGAAATTTTAGAGTTACAAGCGGAAGGAAAGAAAATAATGAAATCTTCTGATTTCCTAAGAGGAAATAAATTATGAAAAATATATCTCTTATAGTAGCAGTCACCAAAAATATGGTAATTGGTAAAGACAATAAATTAGCTTGGCATTTGCCAGACGACATGAATTATTTTAGCAATATGACAAAGGGCCACTCAATAATAATGGGACGTAAAAATTGGGAATCTATACCCGAGAAATATAGACCATTACCCGGTAGAAAAAATATTGTTGTAACAAGAAACAAAAAGTTTCATGATAATGGAGCGATAGTAGTAAATTCTATTGAAAAAGCTATTGAGGTGTCGAGAACTTCTGAAGATGAGGAGATTTTCATAATTGGAGGGGGTGAAATTTATAAACTTGGATTTAAATATGTAGACAAATTATTTATTACAGAAATTTATGCTGAGGTTAATGGTAATACATATTTTCCTGAGTGGAATAAGAAAGATTGGAAAGAAATCAGCAGAATTTCTCATCCATCAGATGAAAAGCACGAGTATTCTTTTGACTATGTAATCTATAAGAAAAATGAGTAAAGTTTCCTGTAGTATAATAACGATAGGAGATGAAATTCTTTTCGGTCATATATTAGACACAAACTCCAAATGGCTAAGTCAAGAACTAAATAAAATCGGAGTAAAAATTCTTGAAAAGAAAAGTATAGGTGATGACTACGATCAAATAAATGATTCAGTAAAGAATTCATTATCTAATTATGATATAACAATATTAACAGGTGGTTTAGGTCCTACAAATGATGACATAACAAAACATTGTTTGAATGATTATTTTAAGGGTAAGCTAATATATCATGAGAAGACACTAAACCACATAAAAAAAATCTTCGAAAAAAGAAATTTAGAGTTCACAATAAAAAATAAGAATCAAGCATTAGTTCCTGATACTTGCAAAGTACTTCATAATAAATTTGGGACTGCACCTGGGATGGTATTTAAAGATAAAAATAAAATTCTTATTTCGCTTCCTGGAGTTCCTTTCGAGATGAAAAGTCTATTTGAAGATGAATGTAAAAAAGTTATTTTCAAAAATTTTGATCTTCCAAAAATATTTCATAGAATAATTAAAACCGTTGGTATTGGAGAGTCATGGCTCTCAGATTTAATTCAGAATTGGGAGAATAATTTGCCTAAAAATATAAAACTAGCCTACCTACCAAGTATAGGAAGAGTAAAATTAAGATTAACTGGTTTTGGAGATAATATTAAAACTATAGAAAAAGATATTAAAAAAGAAGAAGAAAAAATTATACCTATTATAGGTAAATACGTTTTTGGTTATGACTCAGACGAACTTGAAAAAATAATTGGGGATTTGCTAAAAAGTAAGAATAAAAACTTATCAGTTGCGGAGAGTTGCACTGGTGGATATGTGTCTAATTTAATTACATCAATACCAGGATCATCAGAATATTTTAAAGGGTCATTAATAGCATATAGTAATAAGATTAAAATTGAAGAATTAGGAATCTCATCTGATACTATAAATAATTTTGGAGCTGTGTCTAAAGAAACAGTTGAAGAGATGGCAAAAAATATTAGAGTAAAATTTAAAACATCTATAGGTATTGCGTCTTCAGGAATTGCAGGTCCTGGTGGTGGAACTAAAGATAAACCTGTTGGTACAGTATGGATAGGTTATTCTGATGAAAAAGTAACTGTCAGTAAAAAATTAAATCTGACAGAAAGAAGAGATGTCAATATTATATTATCCTCTATAAATTTAATGAATTTATTAAGGATTAATTTAAAAAAATACTGAGAAAGAAATAGTCATCCTCTTAAAATAACCATCTCTTGATATGATATCATTAGAGGAGTTTTGTCCAGGTAAAATAATATCAATTGGACCCCACCAAGACCACCAATTGTTATGCTCTGATGAGTATCCTTGAAGCAGATAACCAAGTTTTAATGAGATATGCTTTTTGCCAGAAGATTTTTTAATGCCAAAAGATGGATTCCAGAAAAATCCACCATCTGTTGATATATAGTCTTCAGTCCCAAAGTCTTTACCAAAAGAAAATCCTATTTTGTTTTCAGCAAAAAGTTTAAAAATAGATTGTCTATTCAATGGATAGATATCATAAAAATTTTTGATATAAATGGGTACAAAATTTATTCTATCAATCATGAAAATACCTGATCCTAGTCCAAGATTAAAGTACTTTTTATTAAAAAAACCTTTTGAAATAAATGAAGCTGTATTCGTACTAAAATTTCCAGTATTTATTCCTAATTCAATGTTATTCCAACTTTTCTTTGAAAACTCATAGAATTCAGTATACCTATTTATTTTAAGTTTAATATTTCTATTAGAACTTATATTTAAAGTATCATTTAATCTATACATAAAAAAAGAAACTGTTCCAGATTCTGAGCTTCTTATATCACTTTTTGAGTAGTTTAATAACTTACCCTTATACTTTACTCCATCTAAAATTAACAAGTCATTTTTCTGAGCTTCTAATGAATTTGATAATAGAAGTAAAATAAAGAATATAAATATCCTCATTTCTTATAAATTGTTTATTGGTATAGTACTTATATACTCAATCTCTCCAAGATTGCAATCGTAGTTGTACTGATGAAAACCATCTGAGCCTATAACCATCAACACATCCATGAATGGTATAACATCTATAGAACTTATATCCTTAAAATGTTTAATCAATTCAATATCTGCAAGATTTGAAATATCAAACATCTTCAATCCATACTCACCTTCGGTAATAAACAAACAATTATCATCTACTCCCAGACCATGAGGATTAATCATAGAATAAGTCTTAAATAATTCTGGTCTTACAAGATCTGAAATATCAATTATATCTAATTGATTATTAAAACCTTGACACTCGGTGCCTCCTCTAAGAGTTACAAAAGCATAGTCACCCTGAACTACTACTGGATCACAGCTAGTCATGTGCTCATAAGTAGATATCCATTCCGGAATTTCTTTATTATCTAAATTATAGATATGCATCCCGCTCTGAGCTCCGATGAATAAATTTCCATTATAAGGAAATATTGTTTCAATACCCCACCCCAAATTAACGTCTTCTTTATAAACTGGATTTAGTTGATCAGATATATCATAAGATTTAAGTGTCCAAGAATCAATTGTGTATAAATAGTCGTCGACAATGGTAAATCTAGCCATTGATCCTCCAATTCCAGTATTTGAATCATTACTCCCACTAAATGAGGTCTCTCCTCTTCCGCCAGATAATCCTAAATCACTAGAAGATTCACAACTAACTAGTAATATTAATAAGAATGATATATACTTTCTCATATTTAATCGTATGCTAATCCACAGTCATGGTTTTCAATAAATTCTTCTTTTAGTTCCTCGTTATATCCTATAATTACACCCTGATCTTCATTGTATAGACCTTGGTTAAGGTAATAATTCTCAAAATTATTTTTTAGTCTATTTACTTCTGTAATTGAGTTAATATTAGAAATATCAAAAACAACAAGGTCAAGATAGCTATCTGCGTAGAGATAATCTCCTTTAGTTGCTAAATCATAATTTCCAGGAAGGGTAATAAATCCAATATTTATGGGGTTAGATACATTTCTGTTATCAATAATATGGATTCCTTTCTTTGTTTCACTAATAAATAAATAACCTCCCTTATAATTTAATTTACCAGGATTATTTATATCTCTTGAGTTTGTAAAACTTACAGAATCTCTTATAGATTCCATTGAATTATAAATTGGCTCATAAACAGTATAAGTCCTATAATAATCACATGTGTCTTGACAAGAAAAAAGAAGGAAAGAAAAGAAAAAAAATATGTAACTTGTTAGTTTCATTTATAACTTTGAACGCGCATAACAAATTTATATTATTATATTTTAATAAAATATTAATAAATGAATAAGATAGAAATGATAATGCCCAAAATGGGAGAAAGCATTATGGAGGGCACTATACTTAAGTGGCTAAAAAAAGAGGGGGAGGTTATTAATGAAGATGAATCTGTTCTCGAAGTTGCAACAGATAAGGTTGATACTGAAATCCCATCAACTTGTGCAGGAACAATTTCCAAAATTCTGGTTAATGAAGGAGATATCGTAAAAGTAGGTAGTCCAATAGCAATAATTGAAACTGAACAAAAGTCTAGTTCAAAAACGATTGATTCAGATTATATTAAAGACTTAGAAAGCAGTTTCTCTGAAATAAAAAATGATATTACTAGCCCACCCGAAATTAAAGACAAAAACAAAAGTGAGTTAAAGTCTGAAAAGTTTTTCTCACCGTTAGTTTTAAATATTGCAA
>CETI01164879.1_pt1 | contig 13230 bp, 4 predicted proteins | sample 361441 | NCBI WGS metagenome assembly CETI01 (sample SAMEA2622478, study PRJEB7988) | marine metagenome | biome: marine biome (ENVO:00000447); feature: deep chlorophyll maximum layer (ENVO:xxxxxxxx); material: "saline water (ENVO:00002010), including plankton (ENVO:xxxxxxxx)" | depth 90 m | reverse complement strand
ACCCCTGTATGGGGTCTTGTGACACTTTCGCCACTGGTTGTCTTAAAGAATTATAATCTTTGCCTTAAACCTCTACAAACATAGTTATAAGATTTCATATTTTAAGAAGTTTTTGTTACCAATGAAGAACTTCTAGGATATTTAACTCCATTAATAGTAGGATTACGATTATTCTGGGTAATAGATGGATAAGCAACCCCACTCTCAGGTCGTTTCTTTACATAGAATAACCATCTGTTAGGAGAATTAGCCAAACTCTCATAAGGGGATTGAACAGGATTTGATGCACCTGCATCTGCTACATTTGCTTTAGAATTTTCTATTAGATGTTGTAGAACATCTACATTTCTTAAATTTGGTTCTTGCTCTGATAAACATGCAATATAACCTGTAACCTGTGGACTTGCCATACTTGTTCCACTAATTGATGCAATTCTATAATTACTATCTCTAGGATCAGTAGCATTAGGAGAATAAGGAGTTGCATAAGGATCTTGTGCTGTTCCCATAGCAGATATAATGTTAGAACCAGCAGACCATACATCAGTTCTTTCATCAAAATTACTAAAACCTGACTTATATTCAGCAACTTTATTGCCCACAGATCCAACACATATTACACCAGTAGCAGCAGCAGGTGTTGATCCTCTTGTATGATATTTTGTACCAGTAGTAGTAAAATAATTATTATAATCTTGTCCACTAGAAATATCCATTGGCCAATAAGAATTACCAGCAGCACTTATAACCACAACACCATCTGCAATAGCATCTGCAATATCAGCATCAACTGACGCTACTCTAACTGGTGTTCTATAAAGATAAACTCCATATAAACATGGACATCCATTTGCCTCTAAAATTGCTTGTCTTTCAGAAGTTGATCCAGTTACAGAGGTAGTTGTTCCTCTATAAGTTACACTGTTAACATTACTAATATTATAAGTACCTTGACTATATCCCCAACTATGATTTGTAATTGTAGGATTTCTTCTACCAGTTGCAGGGTTTATATCTTTATTTTTATGAAAATGTCTCAAATAATCCCATAACATATTTGTCCAAGAACTTACTCCATTACCACCACCAGCATCACTCGCAAATTCCATATTATAGATATTAGCATCTCTCGCCCATCCTTGTGTATTTCCAGCTACAGTTCCAGCAACATGAGTACCATGAGAACTTGTTCCATTAGCATAACTATAAGTTGAATTAGTAGTATATCCTAATGCAGAACTATATTGAAACCAATTAAAATTTACAAATCTATTTCCACCTGTTCCATCTGCATTTACGGTAAATTCAGGATGACTTGAAGCCATGTGCCTATCAACAATTACAACATCAACATTCTTACCAGAACTCGTAGTCTTAATTGTTGCATTATGAGAAGATGTATTATCATTCCCCCAATTTGCAACACTAGCACCATTAATAGTCCTAAAAAGACCCCAATTTTTATCTGTGGATGAAATTGAAGAACTACTTTTTTGGAAATCAGCAGTTTGATCCCAAAAAGGAACAGGTTCTATATCTAGTTTATGTGGTGGTTCTTCAACTGCCAATACCCTAGAATCTTTTGATAATTCTAGTGCTTCTGCCTCTGTCAGATCATAATGAGTATTTCTACTAATTGTTCTTCTACAACAACAATTACATGGTCGAGATGGAATATCTTCATTTTCAGCACTAGATCCTTCCATCTGTGTATAAAAATCATCGAGATCGTTATGATTTTTGAGAGTAACAATATACTCCTTAGTTGTTGCCATTTAACTCTCCAATTTAAGAACTGTTAATGTTACTGTAATTGCATTACTACCAGAAGATGATCGCTTATTCTTAACTTTTGCATAAATTGTAGTTGATGGAGATCCATCATCATTCCATCCAATCACACCAGGAGACATTACAAATGTGCTTGCACCTGCTGTTGTTGTAAGAACTTCTGCAATTACACCTGAACCAGGAGTCGGATCTGTTCCTTCTGCTCTACTATCATCAGCAGTTCTCGTAGTATCATTTGTATATAAAACTACCCATGCAGGGGCACTAATAGCAACCTTTAATAGTGCATATGATTTGAATCCTGTAATACTTAAATCAGCAGAAGCATCTTTTGCAATACTAGAAGTAGTTCCTGCTTTTGTTGTTCTTGAATCATCAGTAACAACAGTTTGAGGTATCCATTTAGATGTTGAACTATCCCAACTTAATGCTTGATTATCTGTTGGTGATCCTGCATTAACATCAGTTAAATCATTAAGTGTAGAAGCACCTCCACCACCTCCACCACTAGAACCTGTTGAGATTCCAACCCATCCTATTGTAGAATTTGGATATACTTCTAATCTATCGTTTGTTTCATTGTATATTAATGCACCATCTTGAACAGTTGCAATAGCAGTTCTTTCAGTAGATGTGATACTTGGTGGTATTAAAAATCTATTTGTAGTAACAATACCAGTTGCACCTGCATCAGCAAAATCAGCTACTGATCTTGGAAGTGTAGTTCCAATACCAACTGCACTAATTATAGCTTGTGTATTATATGCATTGATTCCTTCAAAATAAGTAGCATCAGTTTTAATACCAATGTATCCAGAACTATCAGCAAAAACTGCTGATCCTTTAGTATTAATATAAAGACCAACACTAGAAGCTTCAGTATTAATTCCTAATCTACTTGTTACCTTTACATTAGTAAATGTAGAAAGACCAGACGCAGCATTAACATTTCCAACTAGATTTGCAGTTAATTGTGAAATACTTAATGAAGTTGCTGATAATCCTTGAGTGGTAACATCTCCTGCAACTTCAACATCATTACCAAAGTATGCTTTATTTGTTACTGTGGAAGTTCCTACTACTTGTAATGTAGTTGTTGGTTGAGTTCCCCCAATACTTAATTGACCTGCATTAGTTAAGGTCATTAAACGATTATAATTTCCTCTTCTATGCCAATAAAAATTACCTGTACTTACACCAGGAGTACCTGCTTCTAAGTAGAAATTAATATTACCAATACCATAATTAAGTATATCCAAAGAGTTTGCATCACTATATGGGAAACTACCAGATACCTTACCAAATCCTATTGCTCCATTATTACCAGTAGCAGAATTTGCTCTACCTAATGTAATAACTGCATTATTTGGATTAACTATTTGAATATCAGTTGCAGGATTTGTAGTTCCAATACCAACAGATCCAAAAGATCCAATACCACCTATAATATTATCAGCACTATAAGCTGCACCTTGAGACAATGCTAAGGCAACACTTGCAACACTTGCCGTTCCAGTTAAATCACCAACAAAACTCGTAGCAGTCACAACACCAGTAAATGTTGCACTCGTACCAGCAATTCCAGTAACACTTATATCAGGAGTTCCAGTTAAACCTTGAGAAGTGGTCGAGATTCCAGCAGTACTAGCATATCCAGCAGTTGTTGCTGCAGCAGCTACGAGAGCATAATCAGCTTGTCCAATTATATTTCCTACAAAAGGACCAACAAATTTTGTAGCAGTTATAATTCCACTAGTTCTAATATTACCTGATAAGGAATCTATTCCAACTCCATTACCACTAGCTGGATCATTACCAATTTGTAAATCATAAACAGGATTTGTAGACCCTATACCAATATTAGATGATAATACATACTTACCATAAGTAGCATTAGAAAATGGAGATGTGGGTAAATTACTTAATGTAGATGCATCACCATAATAAGATATAGCAGTTACAATACCAGCATTTAATATTGTTGTATTAGTAGTTGATGCAGCACCAGTTATATTTGTCGTTCCTATTCCAACATTCCCCATAAATGTTGAAATACCAGTTATTTTTACTCTCTCAGCAATAATACCATTGGATATTGATACATCACCTTTTATATCTAAGACATCTACAGGTGCGGTAGTACCTATACCAACTCGATCTCCAACAACAACTAAAACGCTGTCATCAACCTTAACGCCTTCACGAAAATTAAAACTCTTTCTGATATTCGCCATCTTATATGGTTTATTTTTTAGTTATTTATCAATGTTTTAATAACCACCTTCATTACTCTGTTGCATCCATGCCCATGAGGTAGCAAGATACTTTGTACCTCCAAGTGGTGGATTTCCTCTGTGTGTATGAGTAAAGGAACAGGGAAATATTAATACATCTCCCGTCTCGGCCTTTTCTCTTCGGTGTTGGTATAGAAATTCAGTCTCTCCACCATCAAATTCATCATTCAAATATAATTGAAGAACAAGATGCCTTTGTCCATATTGCAATTCACTATTTTCAAAATGCCAATTATGAAATCCACCACCTTCTGAAATCTTTTTTATCTTACAATCATATACTAAAAACTTACATCGTCCAAGAACACTAAAAGTTTCCAAATATTCATCTATACATGGTTTAAATTTTGGAATGATTGAAGAAGCTATCCTAGAACATGTAGGAGTATCTATATCATATGATCCAGTAACATTTAAAGTCTCATGATCTTCTTTATCCAAACTACTTTTATTATAGTTTAGTATGTTATGATTTTCAAAGAATTTAATATGTTCTATTATTTCGTCACAATCTTTTTTTGAAAATGCACCCTCATAACGTCGTATTAAATCAGATTCACTAGCCATAGTATTATATCAACTAATTTTATTTATTCCACTCCAATAGGTGATTCTGCTGCTCCTCCTTTTCCAGTTCCAAAAACATTATCAGTAACATGTTCGTCACCATAGGTCCATGTTGTACCTGTAGTTTTACGAATTGCTCCACCACTAGCACCACCAGCACCACCAGAACCACTTGCACCTATTTGTTCGCCAGTTTGACCAGCAGTTAAACCATTAGTATGATTTATTGAATATTCACCACCTATTCCACCTGCACCTGCTTCATCATTAGAAGTACCATCAGCACCCGAATCAGAACCATGACCACCAGCACCACCAGCAGAAATAGTACCATCAGCACCATCTCCACCATCACCTTCATGTCCTTCACCTGCTATACCACCTTCTCCAGGAGGTAATCCAGCACCACCTCCACCGCCACCACCAGTAGCATTTTCACCACTAAGTCCATGATCAGTTCCGTGGTTACCACCACCACCACCTCCACCACAACCAGCTTTTACAGATCCACCAGTTCTTACATTTATAACAGTTCCTTCATGCTCTACACCAAGAGCACCTGTTCCTGATACACCAGGATTTCCAGGTGAACTTGAACTATCAGAACCATCAGGAGTAGTACCACCATTACCACCAGCACCTATAACTTGCCCACTACTACCAACATCTATTCTTATTTTGGTTGATGATCCACCCCAATTATCACCAGTTCTAAATGCACATTTAGAACTTTGTCCACTATAATCACCTACCTTAGTATCTTCATCAACACCAATTAATTTATTGATATGAAGTATTACCTTTTTGCCTATGGGATCAGTAGGTTTTGCTTTAAATCCACCAATAACTCTTACTTTAGTAGAATCATTATATCTTGTTCTACCAGTGTCTGGTCTATATTCAGTATCCCCAGTATAATAATCAACTGCCATGTTTAATCTGGCATTATAAAAATTACTAAATTTAATTGGTCCACTTTTAGGTATATCTAAATTCAAATCAACACCAGCATCAGTATCTAATGGAACGTCTACTAATGATCCAAAGGATTCACTAACTCTATAATTTCCAAATCTAGAACTACCATCACCAATAGATTCAATAGAACCTTGATTCCCAGTATCTCTTGAAGTTTTAAGTATATTTCCAGAACTATCTTTAACTATAAAAGCAATGCCACCTGGATTATATAACCAAGAATTAGTAGGTACACTTGTTGATGAAGCATTATATACTCGTACTCTTAATCTATGTGTTGAATTTGGAGTTATTGTTAATGCATTACTAATAGGACATGAACCAGTATTACAACTCTCATTATTTTCAGATGATAATACATCAGTAGGATCTCCTGTATTATTTTCTACAAGAAGTATTTGGAATTGACTATCTGCACTTGCTTCTATAGTATAGGTACTACTACTATTAGTATCAAATAGATAATCAGCCTCATGCCATTCATCAACTAATGAACCAATATTAGATGCATAAACAGAATAAGTTTGTAGTAATGTACCCCAATTAGGAGAAGGAATAGAATAATTAAAGGAATCACTTGACCTACGAACTACTGTTCCACTAGAATTTTTTAACTCCCATGCCACACCAGCAGGATTTATATTCCAATCATTAGGATTACCAACAGTAATATGATTAGGTAAAACTGAATTATAATTTATATTACCAGTTACTATATAAGTTCCATTGCTATCATCAGTTAATCCATACCACCCAGTTCCATTAACTGGACCAACGGTTTCAGTTTCTTCTGATATCCATATTGCTGCATTACCATCATTACCACCGTTATCTTTAAAATATATTCTTTGGTTATCATTAGATCTAAATTTCCAATCAGCAACTCTATTATTTTCATATACCGCAGCATTAGATATAGGATTTAGTCCATCATCACCAATTATATTTTGAGGTTTTATTAAGTCACATGAATATACTCTTCCTGATTCTGTTCCCTCTACTGTCACAGTTTGACTTACAGGCCATCCATAATTACCACTACCACCATCTGCAGGTGGTCTATCTAAGTAACCATTTGGATATTCATCATAACCGTCATCATCTGGTCCAGGTGAGGGTCGTACAGTACCTTGCGTAAAAGTTACATCTAACGCTTTTATTTTATATTGACCAATTGCTAATCCCTCATCTCCAGGATTATCTGAAAATCCAAAAGTTAATTTAATAGTCTTACTACCATTACCAGTAACAACTAAATCACCATCTACATTAAATTCAACTCCTATAGTACCTTCAGGTGTACTATATGGAGAATTAGATACATTAGCAGTTAAATAATGTTGAGTAAGAGGAGTAGTAGAAGGAATATTAATATCAAATGAAGTATCTGTATTATAAGGAGCAGAACTTCCAATCTCAGGACTTGATGATCCAACTGTTCCTAACAAAGTTTCGTCCCAATATAAAGTAGATATATTATCAACCTGACAAACTAAAGTATAGTCACCTGCAGGTAAAATATCCATACTCTCTCCACCTATCCTCCATATAGCTTGATGAGTACCAACTAAAGGATCTGTATTAGAAGGATAGACTGCATGATCTATCATAAATTGGGACCAAGCACCTACTATTCCTGAGTTATACCATCCAGCAACACCATCAGATGATTTAACCCATGGGGCTGGTGGAGTCCAATATGTCCAACCTACACTATAAGAATTGGTTGTATCTGTTGATAAAGGGTCACCAAATTCATCTCTAATTTCAGTGTATTTTATTGGACCTGATGCTTGTAATGCCATATTTACTTACCTTTTTTTAGTTCATCAACCTCAGACTTAAGTTCCTTGATTGCCTCAATTAAAAGTGGAATCAACTTATGATATTGAACAGATTTATGTCCAGACTCTTGATCTTTGACTATTCCAGGTAATCCAAGTGCTTCAATTTCTTGTGCTACTACACCAGTATCTTCACCTTGATTAGAATTTCCTTCCTTCCAAGTAAATGTATTACCACTAATTGAAATAACCTTAGCAAGAGGATTTTCAATAGGTGTAATATTATCCTTTAAGTTTTTATCTGATGTTGCATAAAAAGCAGTGATGTCATCAGTTACTCGCAATTCACCATTTATTTGAACACCTTCTGCAATAGTTTTTAATTTTGCAGTTGGATATGAACTACTATTATAGAATAATTCTACTTCATTATTAGTTCCACTATTATTAAATCTAAATCCTACATTAGCAGAACTTTCGTCAGTTATTTCAACCCTATTTTTACTCATTAAATATAAATGACCAGAAGCATTGCGACTTTCAAAAATAGTAGTTCCATCAGTTGGTCTATGGTGAATTTGGAAATCAGGGTTATATGATGACCCATCATTATCAAAATTACCAAACGAAAGGTATTTACTGTCAGGAATGTAAATACCATCTTTACCAGTAATCCGATTATTAGCAGTCAAAATACCAGTTGTTGTAACACCACTTAAAACTAGACCAGAAGAATTAACTTGTAGTCTATCAGTACCACTATGTTTGAATTGTATATGACCAGGTGTAGAAGATAAGTGATTTACATAAGTGTTATTATCATCTGGTTCATGGTATATTTGAACATCACCTACCGTATTGGATGCAGAATTAGAACCATCACCTATCCAAAGATTTACTTCATCTTGTAATTTAATATCATCAATTACAAGAGCACCTTGGATTTTAGCAATATCATCATTACCAGCAAAATTCACTTTACCGTTAAAGGTAACCGCACCATCAAAAATACTTTCACCAGTAACCTTTAGAGATGCGATCTGAACAGGACCATCAAATTGAGATAATATCCTTTTAGATGTACCACCTTCAACCAGAATTCTTTCCTTACAAATTACCTCATCAAAGATGACGCTTAAACGTGCAGGATCTTCACCAGTTGTAGTTGGTATTGGAGCATCAAATGTTCTCTCTTGTCCTGTTGCAGAATTAATCTTCTTATTACCAATAAAGAAGTCACCTCTATTATTCATACCAGTGTACATAACAGTACCACCAGATCTTTCTTGCGATTGTGATAAAAATTCTTCTCTTTCAGTTAAAGATTTAACCTGAACTTGTGGAAGACCAGTTGAATAGTTACCTGGACCAAACCCAACGTATTCAAAAGTATGTCCTGATGCACGTGCAATAGAAGGTCTATGGAATTCAATAGCAAGTGGTTTAATCTTTCTAATTAAGGAATTAGTACGATGTTGTCTCTTCTTGGATCCTAAAGCACCACGAATTACAGACATTTCATCCTTAGCAGAACCTGATAAGGAATTTGTAGTAATTCTCATTATCTCATCACCGATCTGTATATAAGATCCTAAGGGGAATATACTTACAGTTCCAATTCCAGTTGCACTTGGTAATTCAACTCTTATCTGAGAGCTTCCATCAAGACCTTTTTTTCCACCTGCAATATTTTGATTATCATTTTTAAGAATTAAAGATTCATTGTCATAAATTACTGTTCCTCTTGCTCCTAAACTCTCAGAAACATTATCAGAATTTGCATCATTAGCAGACATTCCATGTCTTAAAATGTAAACTTGATAAGGATCAGTTGTACCTAATTGAACAACTGTTTTTGCACTAAACCCAGTTGGATCTGTTGCATCAGCTACACTACCTAACTTATCAACAGTAAAATCTCCAAGATTATTATTATTAGTCTTATCTACTACTCTAAATTTACTTCCAGCAGATAATCCATGAGGAGCAACAGTTTGCCCAATACCAGTGTTTGGACTTGTAGTAAATTGTGTAATTCCAGTTGTAGAATTATAATCAGGGGCATCTGATACTGCCACTACTGATGGACCAGTATTATATACATACTGACCTATAATTGGTGTGTGATCTCCAGCAGTTTTTGCAATAGCTATTTGTGTATTATTGGGGATCGATGTAATTCTATAATACCCATCAGGTTCTGTTCCTATACCAGTTACCTGAACTGTATCTCCAACATTACTAGAAATTCCATCAGCAGTAACACTATATCTTGCAGTACCATCACCTGATCCAATTGCAGTTCTATCAAAGAACAAACTAGCAGCAGAATAACCACCACCAGAATCAGTTATACTAACAGAAGATACTGCACCACCAGTAACAACAACTGTTGCAGTAGCACCAAGCCAAATACTTGTACCAGGAGTTGGGTCAGAACTTGTACCTAATAATTTTACGTTATGATATGTTCCATTACTATAACTAGCACCTGCTACACTAATAGATCCTGTCGCAATACCTGAATAATTATGATATGTTTCCTTAGTAAAGGTAAGAGTAGCAGAAGTTCCACTATCACTTACTCCACTAATTGTTGGAGTAACAGTAAAATCTTTAACAAATTTATCAAGAGTCTCTCTGGTTAAACTATCTTTTAGATAGTTTGTAACGACATCTCCTAATGGACTATTTACTGCTTTTGATGTAGATGCAGAAGGATTATCAGTATTATTATCCCTATCTAATTGTGGATAAAGATCAACTACATTCTGACTATAATTAAGATCAGTAAATTGATTAGATACTTGATTACTAGCATTTAATACAAATAAATGGTATATACCATCCTGTTGATTCTCAATATAAGGACTTATAGTTTCATTCCTATAAACATAATAATTAGATAATAAATCACTTCTTTCAAATCTTGGAAGATCAGTATTTCTAACTGTTACATCATTAGAGAATGTGCCTACATTATGGAAATTGCCTTTAATATCTGTAGTTTTATATTTAAAGGATTTTGTATCTGGAATATCTGTGACAGCAAATATACCATTATATCCAGAATTACCAATACCCGTAGTATTAGTTGTACTCTTTACATTTTTAATAACAACTTCTTCATTAAGTTTTAAATTATGTGGAAGATCTGTTACTACTGTTACTAACTCACTACCTACTACTGAACAAGTACCAATAAATCTTGGATTTCTCTTATATGCAAAATCATCAGTTCCTATTCCAGTAAGACTAAAATCATTATTTGATCTAGCACCAGTACTACTAGATTCTTGAATTATAAAACTTTCTTCTGGATTCTTTCCATCTTGTACTTCTTTTGGAACTACAACACGAAGTTTATATATTTTATCATCTAATGATCTACTATCTTGATTTCTTTTTATATAAGAAGCATTATATTCATCAGGTAATAATATTTTACTACTATCTCCTGCAGCAGCAATTGCATCAAATATAGGATTAGTGGTTGTTACTGAACTATCTGTATTATTAACATGAATATACCATTGTTTATTATCTTCATCCCATTGAATTGGTGATCCTAAATCTCCAGATTCTTTATCATGTACTCTACTTTCAATAGATAATTTAGATCCCTTATAAATTGTTATTTCTTCATTATTCTGAGCATCAGTAAATGAAGATGCCAATTTAATCTTAGTTGGTTCAGCAGGTATTGTAATTGTATAATAAAGTTGATGAGGATCAATATTTTCAGGTAAATCAGCAGAATCACTAAAGATTCTTATTGATTCACCATTTTGTAATGCATGAGTACCTATGGTTAATACATTATTAGTAGGTCCAGAAGTTACTTTATAGGTCTTAACACTTGAATTTGTTCCATAAGAAACGGTATTACCTATTGAAACACCATCTCTCACAAATTCTTGTTTAAGTCCATCAACCATCTGTATGGCTGCTTGCTTAACACCTTGATCAGCAAGGTCTTTACGTTCTTTCCAAGCACCTATGGGAACATATAGTATATCATCTACTTTTGCACCAACACGATATCCTCCAACAAGGGTTGGTGGAACATCAGATTGATTTATAAATCCTTCAAGATAAAGATGACTAGATACACCTACAATTTTAGTCTTAACATTATCAACTTTAAACCAATCTACCTCAGTTTCTACTATTGATATAGATTTTGGAGTAATTATATTAGTGATATATGAAGTATTATCCTTTGCAAAAGCCTCTCTTCTAAATCCATCAGAGTTTAATGATATCTGACCAAAGTTGGAGTTAGCGTTGGTTATAGATGCATCACCACCAGATTCTGTACTAAAATGTCTATTATATCCAATAGCAAACACAGATACAATCTGCATAATTGCATTGTTACTCATTCTAATATGACAAGTTTCCCATCCAGATCTATAAATTGCATCAGAATCTAAATGATATACATCTGATGTAGCTGCAGCAGATGATCCTGATGATAATATATCTTGAGTTAATGGAGTCTCAATAGGAAGACCATTATATTCTCTTGTTTCTTTATCATATTTTACAAATGCTCTATCATCTTTTTGTAATGAAATACCAGTGAACTGAGCAACAACCATTGAACGGAAACCAGTTGCTTTACTACCATCAGCCCACATTCCATTCATACCATAAACTGATCTTAATGAACAGTTAAAGATATATGGTGATGCACCATCAACATTATCAGTTTCAACAGTTACAGTTGCATTAGCAACATTCAATCCATTCGCAACACTACCAAGTAAACCAGTTCTATCTCCTGTTATAACATATGTAAACTGAGTAGAATTTAAAACAGCAGTAACTATTGCAGTAGTATTATATGCTATTTCATCACCCTTAGTACCAGAAACAATTCCCTTAATTCTTATGGGTGTTCCTAAATTTAATTTATGATCTATATTAGTAGTAACTGTACATACATTACTTAAAGTTGTTCCATCACCACATATAAAATCTGAAATTTTAACAGGGTCATTTAAAAATGCACCAACAATTTCAAATTCAGGTCGCCTTGGTGAAAAACCAGATTTGCTTCTAGGATACTTATCACTAGCTGGAATTGATTTATCAGGTGCTTGTGCATTAAAAGCATTAGATAATTTATAATAGTACATGTCAAGATCAGTACTATCATATCCTTCTTGCGTATTAACACCATCAGCATATTCAAAACAAGTTAATTTGTGGTGAGAAAATGTAGGAGCTGCTACATCATTAAAATCTGTACGATTAGTATAAACTGATCCAGAACCATCAAAAATAGAGAATTGCCAGAAATAACATGCACCAGTAACCCTAAAAATAGAACTTCTAGGTGCTGCTTTTTCAGATGCTAATGGATTTGGTACATATTTTGGACGTATCTTAGTCTTTCTTAAATCTAGTCCAACGATGGAAGTTCCTCTAGGTACTACAACTCCCCCATTTACACTATTAAACTTATAAAGTATATTATCTTTTTGCGTTAAATCAAAATTAGATGTAAGAGTTAATCCAAATTCAGTCTGTGCTTCACCAGCAGCAGATGTATCACCATCAGGAGCAACTGCAGTTGCACTATTAGTACCAGCATCCCTAATTCCATATCCTGGTCTATTATCTATCGTATGTTCACCAGGATAAATTAATATCGTAGTTCTTTCAATATAATCATTATTATCTCCACCAACATAAGAGAATCGTGCTGCTTCTATCAGTGCCCTCTGAATCGTCTTAAAGGGTTGTGCTAATGAATTACCATCATTACTTATACTGTCGGTTGAGTCAAGATCATTCGGATTAACATA
>CETI01143319.1_pt1 | contig 13247 bp, 5 predicted proteins | sample 361441 | NCBI WGS metagenome assembly CETI01 (sample SAMEA2622478, study PRJEB7988) | marine metagenome | biome: marine biome (ENVO:00000447); feature: deep chlorophyll maximum layer (ENVO:xxxxxxxx); material: "saline water (ENVO:00002010), including plankton (ENVO:xxxxxxxx)" | depth 90 m | reverse complement strand
CATTGGTTGTAGTTATTCCTGTTATGGTAACACCAGTTCCTATAGTTCTTAACCTTTCTGTTCCAGTATGATATAAACGAACTCTTGCATTACTACCACTATGTACCTTTAATAATGGTACCCAATCTTGACTTAAACTATCATTCTCACCAAAGAATTGAAATGCTCCTGGACCATCAGAACCATCTGTCCTAAATACTATTCCTCCAGAACCCTTCTCCCTAATATATGAGGTTCTACCATCAACAATTGACTCTCCATTAGAATCAACTTGATCTTTAAGTTCATTAGTATGATATATCCGTAAATCATTTCCATTTCCAAAATAAGCTTTTACTTCATCCTTAAACTTTAATATTCCTGTAGCTCTTTGCCAAGTAAGTGAAGTAACTCCAAGATTATTTTCATCAGTACCATTAAAATATACATTACCTTTAAATGATGTTATACCAGTAACATTTAACGTGGTATCATCAGCTATTATATCAGTTCCAATACCAACAGAACCTATACCTGCATTCCCATCATAAGAATAGATGAAATCATGAGTATTATAAAGATATTCATTTTGTCTATCATCATGTTCATTATTATTTTTAACAAAAGCAGGATAATAAATTGAATCTTTATCCGTAGATCCAATACCAACTTTGTCTGCATTTTCTACAGTTAATCCTTGAGGGTTTACCCAATTTATTTTACTATCTCTAGACTCTAAAATATATCCATCAGTTGGTCCACCCAAATCACCATCTTTATCTCTAATACCTGCATTGAATGATACATTACCCTCAAAACTGGATATACCCACAAAAGTAGACATTCCACCAACAATAACATCTTGAAATGTGGAGAATCCTACAAATGTAGAAACACCAGTTACATGTACATAATCTCTAAATGTAGTGAATCCTATAAATGTAGATACTCCAGCAACAAATACATCATCCTTAAATGTTGAGAATCCTACAAATGTAGATAAACCACTCACATATAAACTATTTGCAGATCCAATTCCAATACTAGAAACACCAGCAACACTAAATTGTTTTGTGAATAAAGTCTCACCAGATACTGTTGTAATGCCAGAGAATGTAGTTACACCAGATATTACCTCTAAACCATCACTGAAAGTAGATAGTCCTATAAAGGTAGACATACCAGAAACTTCTAAGTTACTGAGTGTAGAAATTCCTGTTACCTTTAATTGCTCTACAACTAGTGAAACTGGACTATATGTTCCAACGTTAATATTATTAGCATAGATATTATCCCATCTATTAGTAGGAGATCCCAAATCAAAGAGACCAACATTAGTAGGACTTGGTATTAAATGACTTGTTACAAGTCCAGTTACAGAAAGAATATTAGTAGTTGTAACTCCAGTAACAGTTACACCTGCTCCAGTAACTTCTAATTTAGTATTTCCACCTTGCTGTAACTTAAAACCTAAATTTGCAGTTGATACATCATTAATAACAGAATCTGTTCCATCAAATTTAATTTCTAAAGTATTAGTATCATCATCCGCCCCAAAATATAATGCATTTCCATTAGAATCATTATAAAGAATTTTTGTATTTTCAAGAGTAGTAACACCAACAACTATTAATCCATCATCATCAACTCTAACTCCCTTTCTAGCAGTAACAATACCAAGAGAATCTATATTAGTTACATCTTCAGATGTTACAACACCTTCAACAAAAACATTACCTACAAAAGTAGTAACTCCAACAAATCTAGAATCACCTAGAACATCCAACAATCTAGTTGGTTGAGTACTTCCTATACCAACACGTTCATCAGTGCTACCATGAGTATAGTCATAAACAAGTAATGTACCACCACCAAGTTTTCCAGTAGAATCATGAAATTGAACTTGTGTTGGATCACCAGCAGCATCTGGAACTCCAGTTGCAGATTGATCTGCCCAAACTAATCCACCAGTGGCACTTCTTACAAGAACTTGATTTTCAGTTCCAGAATTAGTCTTACTTTTATCAAATACATTTCCACCAATAAACAAACTACCATCAATATCAAGAGTTTGGTCTGGTTGAGTACTTGCTATACCAACTCTAGTATTATCATTATCATAAGTTAAACCACCAGTTGCTGCACCAAATTCTCCATTATTGTTAAAGATAACATCATGATCTTTTCCTATTGGAGCAGCAGTAATCGTAACTCCTACTCCTGGATTACCAAATTCATCTAGATATCCTTCAGCAGTAAGAATATTACCCTTAAAATTAATATCAGTAATACTACTAACACCTGCAGATGCACCTTCATTTGCACCTGTTGGGAGAATAGTTTCTTCTTCTCTAACAGTTATAGCACCTGGTTGAACTCCACCACCAATAGGAAGCCAATATCTTTCTCCTGGATGATTTTGAACAGAAATAACCTGATATCTATTACCTGTAGGAATATTATCAATTTCAGGTGGATCACCTAAATTGGGTTCTGCTTGTTCAATACTAAGATATTGATACCTATCAGTAGTTAAACCACTCTGTGGGGTTCTTTTATTTCTACCACTAAAATACTTAGGCATATTACTACTGTGCGGTTGAATTTTCTAGAATGCTACAAATAAGTTCCATTTGTAGAGGACCAACTAATCCTCCAGCAGTTGATACTCCTACATGTACAGAGAATTGATTAACCTTTCCAACATCAACAGTAATATTTGGTGAACTATGTGATTTAATTGGAATATTTTTATTATATACTGGATCAGTTGTTCTTGGATAAGTTTTAGTTGAACTATTACCATCCATATCACATGTAAATTTCAAACTATTTACAGCAAATTTAACAGTGTCTAAAGTAGTATAAGAATGTGCTCCTATATTTAATGTCAATTCACCATTACTAGGATTATAACTAGCAGCAGTGATTTGTGGAGTTGCAGTAGTATTTTCACTAGTATCAGTTATAGTAATAGCATTATCCCAAGGTAAACCAACTGCTGTATGAGCACCTGGAGTATTAACTCCTAATTCATCACCAGCACTACCCCAATGTGATGGATCTGTTGTTCTTGGATATTTGTGTTCTGTTAGATAATTATCTTGGGAACACTTAAATACAAATCCTTCTGTCGCAAGTCCTACCTTTGACTTAGAAAGATTTGCTGGATGACGTTTTATTTTTCCTCCTGCACCTGATTGGAATGTATGGGTATGTTGCCCATTAGGACCAGCAACACCTACATTACATGTAAACCTATTATCATTAACTCTAGTAACTGGAATAAACTTTCCAAATACTGGATCAGTAGTTCTTCCAACACCTGCTGCTGCTCCCCCAGTTGCCACTCTTGGATATGTATGATCTGATCCATTACTGTCTTGTGCACAACGGAATGTAAGGGCACCTTCTTCAAATAATACTAAATCACCAGTTTGCCATCCATTATCTACATCTTGTGTTTCTACTGTCAAAACACCAGTGCTAGGATCATAACTGGTTCCTGTTACAGCTGTTGTTACTCCAGGATTTACTAAACCAGTACCATAATTAGCAGTAAAACTAACAATACCTGAAATAGGATCATAATCTGCTGCTGTTGGTTTTAATGTATCACCACCAATCACATCAACAGAACCTACCTCTGAACGAACAAATCGATGAAGTGCTGCTCTATAAGTATGAGGTAATCCCTTTACAATTCCTGTATTTACAACAAATGTCTTAGATAATCCTACATTTCCATTCTCAGATACAACATTTGTAATTGTAAATGCTGCTTGTGGTGCAGGGAAAATAGCACTTGTAATACCTGCAGTTGATGGACAAGTAAATGCAATACCTGTCATGGTTACTTGATGATCAACACTAAATTTATGTGGATCTAATGTTGTTACCGTAGTAACTCCACTTATATTATCATATTGAGCATCAGTAACTGTTGTAATACCACTCTGTATTCCACTAATAACAATTGCATCAGATACCACTGCAGTTCTTTCCAGAACTAATCTACCATCAATTAATATTAATGCATCATTTGGTGGAACTTCACCATCTTTAATAAGTCTATTATTTCTTATATTACCTGCCGTTCTTGTTGCTACACTCGTTCTTCTATGTGTAAATGTAACACTAGGATACGATTGACCTATACCAACATTAGATACCTGTGCATACAAAACAATTGCAGATGTTCCTGTAGGTGCAGTGTATATTGTCTGTTCTCCTGGAGCAACTGGAATTGCTATGGTTAAAAATTTATTTAGTGGTGCGACTGCCATATTTTATCTCAATGCTAGTATTAAAGGTGTAACTTCTGCTTGAATTGCTCTACTGAAATCTCGACCACGAATAGTAGATGTAGTTTGATCAATCTGAATTCCTTCACCAATATCAAAATTACCTTTTTGGTCAGTAGAAGTGAATGGTATTTGTGCTCCATCAGAAGCAACAATTTCATTCTCCTTTATAGGTATTGCACCCTGTAGAGGGGTTGATTTATTTATATCTGTTCCCGAACCTATGTATTCAAATGAATGTGAACTTGTCAGTATACGACTAATTCTTTGTAATGAAAACTCATCATCAGGGAATAATTCATAAGGAATAAATTCATTAAATGTGATAGTACATATACCTGCTGAAGGACCAGATGCAGTTCTATCTGTAGAAGAATCGACGGTATAATATATTGGTTTCATTACTGCATCAGCAAGTCCTGTATTACCTTCAATAGAAACCTCAATATTTTGTGTAGGAAGATAGTTTCTTCCCTGTGCAATTACATCAATTTCAGTAAGAACTCCCTTAGCATTAACTGTAGCAGTTGCTTCAGCAATAATACCTTGTGGACCTTTAGGTTCTTGGATACCATCAGCATCTCTAATGATAACACTAGGAGGATCTATTGCACTAAATCCACTTAAATCAACACCAGATCTTAATTTAATTGATTCCAACTGCTGCAATGGTTCGTCTAAAATCCCAGTTCCTTGAACATCTGGATAATTATCCAAATCAATCTTAAAGAATAATGCCTGACCATCAAAAGGTCTTCTTGGAGTATTACTATCTTTTTCAAAAACCTCTTTACATACAACAGTATCTTGATTTTCAGCATTTGTACTACCAATAATAGCACCTGCAGGATTAATATTACTTACCTTTCCAGTAAATTGTGTTGAACCTAAACCAACAGCAACTAATCCAAAATTACCAAATGATGAGTTAGAGTTTGTTAAGTCACACTGACCACCAGTATCTGCATAGATTCCAATATCAGCATTAATTGTGAATATGGAAACTAACTGTGCATAAGCATTATTTGTAAGTGATACACCAATACCATTTTCATTATATTGTGTGAATGAATCACAAACCATCGATTTCAAATCTTGTCCGAAGCTGTCTGCTGTGGCATAAGCTCCATCAATTTTCATACCAATACTTTCTGTCATAAAGTTGGTACAGTTTCTTACATAAGGACTCTTATATCTTTTGAGACCAAGAACCCTAAATGGACCAAATTCTGTATATCCACTTTCAGCCTGAAAATCTTTACCCTCATTTACAGCTTGTTCAGATGGTGGGAATGCTACAGCACCTGCTCCACTATGAGATTGATTAATACTAGAACCTGCAAAATTTAAATTTTCGACTAAACATCCATTTCTTACATGAAAAACATCTTTAGATGGATTTTCAGGAATAACAGTAACTAATCGCAAATCTTCTCCAGTAATAGAAACATCAGTTCTTAATCCAACTGGATTATTTTCAAAATATACACCTGGTCTTATCTTAATCGTATCAGTCTCTTCTGCAATAGCTGCTGCACCACCAATTGTTGCCTTTGCATCTCCCTCCAGTAATCCACTATTAGTATCACAACCATTCTTTGTAACCCATATAGTTCTCTTTGTTTGAACACCAGATGGTCTCCATGATACACCAGTTCCTACAGATGCCAAACGATAATCTGTTTTACAAACACCAACCTCATCCGAGAAACCAGTATCACTATTAATATCTCTTACATAAGAGTTTAACCATAAAGTTTTACCAATTCCTACATCATCTATAAAAGTTGCAAAACCTACAAATGTTGATACACCAGCAACACCTATATCATCTCTAAAAGTTGCAAAACCTACAAATTCAGATGTTTTATTGACTTTTAAATTATCCTCAATATCTACATTATCACCAACATATACATTACCTTTAATACCAGCTCCACCTTCAACTTGTAATGCACCACTAGCAGTGTTAGATGATTGCTGAGATGATTCAATTCGAGTAATATCTTTAACATTTAACTTTTCAAGAATTCCAACACCACCAGTAACAACTAATGCACCAGTTCCACTACTTGTTGAGGTTTGGTTACTGAATACTCTACCCAATCCCTCAACAGATAAATTACCACCAGTAGTAGTAATACCACCAGCAGACGCAAGAGTAACTGCTATTCCAGTAGCATCTGCTGGACCTGTAATTGATACTCCACCACCAACATTTAAATTTCCACCAATCCCAGTACCACCAACAACCTGTAAAGCACCAGAAGTTGAACTTGTTGATTGAGTATCTTTTTCTACTCTAGTAATATTAGCAACATTTAATTTTTCACCAATACCAACACCACCAGTAACAACTAATGTACCTGATGAACTATTAGATGAAGTTTGATTTTTTTCGAATCTAACTAATTCCTTAACGTATAGATTTTCTTGTATACCAACACCGCCAGTAACTACCAATGCACCTTGATTAGATGCTTCAGATGTTTGATTACTTAAAATTCTACCTAATCCACCAACATATAAATTTTCTTCAATACCTGCTCCACCATCTTGTACTATTAATGCTCCACTATCCTTACTAGTCGAACTATAATTACCTTGAGCTACAATTTTATATCCAGCATATATTGATTTTACAACACTAACACCACCATCAACATGCAAAGAACTTGAAGTATTAGAACCACTTGAATCTGTGTCATTATTAAATGTTACCTTACCATCTACATCTAATGTATTGTCAAAATCAACTGCTTGCGTAGCACGAAGAGTTCCTGTTATATCTAAATCTCTATCTGGTTCATCATTCTTAATACCAACCTTAGTCATCCTATAGATTCTATGATCCTCTGTATCAGCCGCAGCATAACCCCAAAGATCATTGGTGAATATTGTAGATAAACCAGCAGCACCATATGCATTAGGATTACCATTGAATGAAACACCAGTTGCGGATCCAGTTCCACCAAATGATGTATCAAGTGTAACTTGTGTGGCACTATCTACACTCTGAACCTTAACTTCACCCGTAAGTGTTACATTTTGATTACCAGATACAATAGTGATTATATCATCTACAGCAGGAATTGTACCACTAATATTCGTAATTGTAGCTTGACCACTACTAATATCACCAGTAAAGTATTTTAAACCAACACCCACAGTAGGCTCTAATGTATCAGTTCCTACACCAAAACTATTTCTTTGAACAAAATTTAAAGTTGAGAAAGATGCTGCAGCACCAACAGTAGGAATATAAACTCCCTCATCTTGAAGATAAATTCCATCAGATCTTTCTGGTTCAACTGCAACCCATCGTATTCCGTGTTCATCTCTTCTTAACCACCAATTATTTCCACCTGGAGAACCAGCAGAGTCGTAAATATTTCTAGAAATGGCAACACTTCCATCAACAGAAAGTCTTAATTTACCATTTGCAGCATCATTAATTAAATTTTCACCACCTTCTCGTTGTGCTGCTGTAAATGGAGTAGACCATGGCATTGTAGTACCAATACCAACTCTTAATGTATTTGTACTCAGACCACTAACAATAGAAAAATCAGAACTATTACCATTCAAATGAAATGTTGTTAGTGGATTTGTTATACCTACACCAATTGATCCAAATCCAGTAATTGAAACTGAAGTATTTCCCAATCCAACTTGGAATTTTGCACTTGGTTCTACACTTCCTATTCCAACATCACCTTGAGAAGTAACATTAAGAGATTGAAATCCAGAACCAACCTCTAGTCTTGAATTAGGTTGTGTAGTTGCTATACCTACTCTACATGGATCAACAACAACAGTTAAACATTCATTACCAACTTGAAATAGTCCATCAGGTTGTGTAGTTCCTATACCTACTCTACCTTGATGATTTGGTGAACCATTATCAGAGTTAATAGCAGTAAATAATGTTCCACCTATTCCAACATCTAATCTTTTTGTAAATGTTCCTAACCCAGTTACATTAAGATTATTAAGATTAGTATCACCAGTAATATTAAGATTATTAGCACTTAATAAATCAGTATCAATATCTTGCTCAAATTGCCCTTTTATTATTCCAGCAACTTCAATGTCTTTTAGGAATATGACTTTCTCATTAAATTGAGCTTCATTTCCTGTTACGGTTCTTTCATTAGTCATTAAATATCCCCTCTGTTTTCACGCCATTTAGTCCACTTATTAACAATACGATCCTTCTGTTTAGCGATGTTTTCCTTAATCTGTTTCATACGTTTTTGAATACGTTCTTTCAGAGGTAATTTAGATGCATCTGCTGCATCAGCAACATCACCAACACCAGGAACAACTGGATCTTTTAGGATCTTATCATCTGTAGGTGGATTTCTAAGATAATCTGTACCAACCTGTGTAGGTGCATAAATTCTTTCTATCCAAGAACCTATACTATGAACCAAATTACCAACAAGAGCACTTGCATCTGCTTTTAATGCTTTTAAAAGGATTCTTTGTCCTGCTTTAATAGTAACATTTCTACCAGCAGTAAGATTAATATCATCATCTGCCTGTATCACAACACTACTACCTCTAATTTTTACCTGACCATTTTCCAATACTGATATTGTAATATTACCATTCGCAGAAATAAGTTTTATTGTTTGATCCGACTTTGAGTTTTTTGATCCTGCAACAATCTCCATACTTTTTTCATTATGAAGTCGATATGTTCCAGATTCACTCAGTGCTGAAAACTGCCTATCCTTATTCTCAGTAACACCATACATGATATATGCATTTGGGCCATCAGTTCCCTCTTGAGGATTGTTAACGTCAATCCTAAATTTGGATCCACGACTATCAATATCCCTAGCTTCCCAATTTTGATCTGGTTTATCTGCCATACTATGTTACACAATCTATGATTTGGAGAACTTCTCCTTGTGGAGAAAGTGGTAGTCTACCAATAACTGGTTTGATAAGTGCACCACTTCCAGTAGAAGAAGTCACATTTATCTTAGGTAGATTAGTAATTTCAATACTATTTATTGGTATTGCAGATATGATTTTTCCATTATCAATTGTAACACTATATTCAGTATTTCCATCACTCACTACTGCATCTTCATACCCACTTCCACCCTCAACAACAATCGTTTCAACCACTCCCATCTGAACTTCATCTGAATTTATTGCATCAGAATTATCACTCACAACAGGATAGTTCTCACCTTCAGTAATCATATTAATTGCAATAATTTCACCCCATCTTTCAGATTCTGGATCATAGTCAACTATTGCCCTTGCAATTGCACCATATCCATTACCACAAGGATCCTGAAATGTAACTATAGGAGGTGCATCAAAATATCCCAAACCAGGATTATCTATTTCAACCCCAATAATACTTGCAGTTCTTACAGTATCTACAGATTCTGGAGTATCATTAATAAAATTACCAAGTATTGCTTTACCAGAAGCATTGAGACCACTACCACCAAAAATATTAACAGTAGGTGGACCACAGAAAGATGGTTTAGCACAATCAGGATTAGAGAATGCTGAGCTACCTGCTGGTTTAATTGAATCTTGATTTGCATTCTTAGTCACATTATCATATACCTGTGACATATCAAATTGCATACCAGGTCCCATACCAACTGTCCATTTTTTACCTCCTCCTTGCCCAACACAATTAGAATCAGATTGATTACAATCCAAAAGATTACCAGGAGATTTAAAGCTATTAGATGAACCACCAAGAATACTTTTAACACTCGTTCCTGCAGATAAAATTTTACTTACTCCACCTAAAGGTGCTTTTAAGGAACTAGATATTTGATCATTTATATTATTCAATAATGACCCTGCAAATTGTTCTGTAACACAATCTCCATTATTAACAACATTAGAAAGTGCATCTTCCAATAAACCCCTAACAACACCCCCCAATCCACCAACTATTTTTCCAGGAAGACAATCCAAATTATCTTGCAACTTTTTAATTGGACTAATCATCATTTTCTGTGCTGTAATTCCTGCTAATGTTGCCTTAGCATCTGCAATAGATGTTGATTTAGTTGCAGCAAGAACTGGACCATATGTTGTTGCATATGTTGCATCAAACAATCTTCCCAATCCACCTTGAAGATTTGGGACTAAATTTTCATATAATGAATTCATTGATGCAGTAACAGGAGCATTTGATAATTTCTGTATCTTCTCAGTGGCAGAAGCAATACTCTGCATCATATCTCCACCACCACCAACTTTGGCAAATAAATTATCTAATGTTCCAGCAACACTACCAACAAAATTATCTTCACAACCATCTGCTGGTATTTCTGTTAAACCAAATGTACTAGAAATAGCAATTTCTTTTAATTCTCCTTTTTTCTTTTTAGAATTAAGTTTTTCAATTACTTTCTGAGAAGCAGTTCTTGGAGATTTTTGAGCCTCTTTATCTGCCTCATTTGCCTCAGATTTTGCTACCGTATTATCTGGTGGTGGAACACGACTTGTATAACCAGTAAAAGGAACAAATGCCTCACTTGGTTTATCAGATGGAACTTGCTTTGTTCTACCAAAAGACCCCATAATCATTGGGATTTGTCCATTATCACCATCTAAGAAGAATCCTACTACAATGTCACCTGGTTTAATTCTAGTGCTCTGTGCATAGTTTGCAGCACCAGTTCCAGCAGTTGGTGGAATGACTACACCTGCCCATGGTAAATCTACATCTGCAAGATCACCTTTACTATATGGATGATAACCTAAAATTCTAACCTTATATCTATTTCCCCATCCACCTTCTTCATTATTAGCCTGACCTTCCCATGACTCTACTGGCGGTATTTGTCCTATCCACCAACGGAAACCATCTCTACCTATAAAATTACTTTTTAATAGTGATTCGTCTATCATTTTTAACTACCGTAAAATCCAAATGTATCTCTAATCAGTTTCATAGAAGTATATGAACCATCTGGATCAAAATGATGGCACAATTCCTTTATTATATATTTACCACTGGTATCAGGATCTAATTCTGCAGAATCTTTTCTTGATATCTTAGGAAATTCACATGTAATAATATTACCAGCTCTTAAATCAGTATTACAAGGAACAGTCATGCTTATTGTCTGAGTAAACAATACATTATATCTCATAATTGCCTGTGACTGATACTTACTAGGATCAGCATTTTCTTCCTGTGAAACTCCTTGATCCATTGTTCCAATATCAATTACACCAGAAAGAATTCTAGTTGGAAGATCATCCAATGTTCTTTCAGCTTCATCTGATATTTTAGGAAGTTCTGATTTTACTTTCTTTTTTCCAAGATTTTTAATTTTATCATCTTGTAATCTAAATTTTCCTTGATCTGGTGTGGTAAATGTAAATGTATTTGGATTAAAGAACATTCTCTGACTTGAATATGTTCCTAATCTTAATTTTTTTAATAAATCCTGGTTCTTATCTACACTATATTTTAATATTCTATAATCATTATTCCTCTCTATGGAACTCTTGGTAACTTCTGTGTAAACATAAGTTGCCACAGAATCTTGTTGAATCATATCATCAATAGATCTGAATTGAAATCCATCCTGAGTTTGATAAAATAAAAATCCTGCTGTTCCATCTCCTGATGATTCTGGAACTGCCTTAGATGCTAACCACGTTATTACACTAAACGGTTTTCTATTATTACCAATAAAACTATACTTATTACTACTAGTATTTACACTCTCATCGTCCAATTTAGATACTAATGTTTCTCCAACAATATTTCTAACAGATTCAGAAATTGGACCAGTATATTTCCTAAACACTCTTGTAGTTTCATTAGTTATTGCTTCCCTAGAAACTAAATTTAATAGAAAACTTTCTCTCTGTGTTTCTGATATAACATCAGTAATACTAGAGACATACATATATTTTTTAACATCCTTAGCAAAATCAATACCATCCTTCTCACCACCACTATAAGATTTTCCTTTATCAAGGATTTTAATAATAACTCTTTCACCACCTCTTAGTGGAAGACCATTATAAATTGATTGCTTTTCACCATCTGTTTTCTTAGGATCTGTTGCATCTTTTGGAGACATTGAATCTCCAGTATTAATTACCCTTACTCTTGCAGTAATAGTTGGTGAAAATATATCCTCATAATAATCAAATGCAACAGTACCCATTCTAAGATCAGCTGTTCTCTCCTGATCATTAGATTCTATTGTTATTTGTTCGTAGGTTGCTGGATTTGCTGCTGACATTATGTATATGCTAAATCTAGTAAAATTTGTTGGTCTACCATACTATTTAATGATTCTTCTATCACGTATATTGTAGAAGAAGAACCACCAGTACTTGATGTATCTGGAGGTGGTGGAGCATCATCAACCACAATAATATCTTGACCTTTTCTTTCTGGAGTTATATTAGAGACAGGTGCAGAAGGTGTTGTACCCGATATCTTTGCAGGAGAAGGAGATGATACAGAACCACCTCTATCTAATTTTGGTGCCGTTCGTTCACCAGGATTCCCAGTTACTTTATCTATAACTGGTGCTGGTCTTTCATTCCCAACAGGATCGTCATATGTACTACCACCTTTACCATCGCCAGGAATATGTCCACCAAGACCTGGCATTCCTCTAGGATATGTCTTTCCATCAAAGGTGATTGTTGATAGATCTCCTTTTATTGACTTATCTTTAGTGGGAACCTTTGTTTCAGCAGGAGTTGATATTTCTTTCTTAACAAGTTTTCCAGCATCACCATCAGCATCTTTAGAAACTTTTGTAATTTCCTTCGTAGCCTCTGCAAGTGCAACATCAAGATTTTCTTTTCCTTTAGATACTTCTCCACCAACCTTCTCCAAAGTTCCCTTCAAACCTTTCACTTCTGTAGGTTCTTCTGGTTTTTGCCCCTTACCTTCTTCTAGTTTACCATCCTTTGCTATTTTCTTAGGATCTTCAT
>CETI01246317.1_pt1 | contig 13269 bp, 13 predicted proteins | sample 361441 | NCBI WGS metagenome assembly CETI01 (sample SAMEA2622478, study PRJEB7988) | marine metagenome | biome: marine biome (ENVO:00000447); feature: deep chlorophyll maximum layer (ENVO:xxxxxxxx); material: "saline water (ENVO:00002010), including plankton (ENVO:xxxxxxxx)" | depth 90 m | reverse complement strand
TATCGCCATGTGGTAAATTATGTTTCATTGCATCCTTAAAAGAGTATACGGATAATTATATACTTCATTAATTAAAAAAAGGGGGTTGTAACTATGAAAAATAATGAAATTATAGAAAAGATAATTAAAGAAAGAAGAAACGTTAGAGCATTTAGCAACAAAAAAGTCTCAAAAAAGGTTACTTCAAAAATTATTGAGATGGGAATATGGGCTCCTAATCATAGAATGACTGAACCATGGAAATTCACAGTTATACAAAAAAATTCTGAAAAAAGATTATTAATTTCAAAAAAGATTGAGAATTACATAAAAGAAAACTCTAATAACAACAACCCCGAAACAGTTCAAAAAATTGCAAACAAAGCTAAAACAGAGTTTGAGTCATGCCCACTAATTATTTATGTTTCCTCATCTCCAGGAAAAAATGAAGAAGAAACATTAGAAAATTACTCGTCAACCAGTATTGCAATTCAAAATATGTCATTGTATGCATGGTCTTTAGGGATAGGAATAGGCTGGTCTACAGGAAAACCAATAAAAGTAAACGGGTTAAAAAAAATAATAGAGGCTCCAAATTCATCAATAATTGCAGGATGCTTGTATATGGGTTACATAGAAAAAAAATCTGTTATTATAAAAAAATCAAGGACAAATCACTTAAAAAAAACAATCTGGAAGTAAGTATGACTGAAGAATTCAAAAATTATATTAATAACAAATGGGTTGATCCAATAACAGAAAAATATTTTGAGAGTACTAATCCTGCTGATGAAACAGAAGTACTTGGCAAATTTGCTAGTTCAGGTGCACAGGATGCTAATCTAGCTATCAATAGTGCATATGATAGCTTTAACTCATGGAGCAAAATGTCTCAAATTCAAAGAGGCGATTTCCTTTATAAAGCATCATCATGGCTTGAAAAGAATTCAGAACGATATGCAGAAGCCATAACTAAAGAATGTGGTAAATCTATAGCAGAAGCCCAAGGAGAGGTTGGAAGGTCTGTCGCTCTATTGAGATATTATGCTGCGCAAGGTTCCGATCCTGTTGGAAATGTTGTTCCATCAGTTAATGCAAATATCCTATTGTATACAACAAGGGTGCCATTGGGTGTGGTGGGGCTTATTACCCCTTGGAACTTTCCATTAGCTATCCCTATATGGAAGATGGCTCCAGCTATAGTTTTTGGAAATACAATTGTTCATAAGCCTGCCTCTTCTACTCCTTTATTAGGCTCAATGATCGCTGAAATATGGGAAGCTGCTGGGCTGCCAGAAGGTGTATACAATTTAGTTACTGGATCTGGATCAGAACTAGGGGATGCTATTATTGACCATCCTTATACTAATGCTCTCAGCTTTACTGGATCAACTTATGTTGGCCAAAATGTTGCTGTTAAGTGTGCAAAGAATGGAATGAAATATCAACTTGAAATGGGTGGTAAAAATCCTGTGATAGTAATGCCTGATGCAAACTTAGAGCAAGCCGCAGAAACTACTCTTTCTGGAGCAATGAAATATTCTGGTCAAAAATGCACTGCAACATCAAGAGCGATTATTAGTGATCAGATAAAAGATGAATTCACAAAAATATTAATAAGCAAAATTGAATCAATGAAGGTGGGGATTGGAATGGATCCTAATAATATAGTGGTTCCTGTAATTGATAAAAAATCTTTATCAAATATTAGTCAAAAAATTGATCAAGCTAAATCAGAAAAATCTAATTTACTATTTGGCGGCAATATTTTGAATGATGGAGATTTTAAAAAAGGAAACTTTGTTGAGCCGACATTATTTAGTGACGTCGACCCTAATTCTATGATAGCTACTGAAGAAATTTTTGGTCCTGTTTTAGCACTGATTAACACTCAAAGCTATGAGGATGCAATTAAAATAGCTAATCAAACGTCTTACGGTTTAAGTGCAGGAATTTTTACATCTAATCTAAATTTGGCAATGGAGTTTGCAAATAATATTAATGCTGGAATTGTAAAAATAAATGGAGAAACTGCAGGCCTTGAACCTCAAGTTCCCTTTGGAGGAATGAAAGAATCTTCTTCTGGCGCAAGAGAGCAAGGAAAGGCAGCTATAGAATTTTTTACTCAATCAAAAACTATTTATGTTGAAAGGTCAGCGTAATGCATTTAGGCACGCAATTTGGAGCAAGAACTGATGCTGACTATGAAACCTTCAAGCAACTAGGAGTAAATCATATAAATGGCTTTCCTGAAATATCTCATCAAAATTGGACATCTTCAAACCTAAAAGAATACAAAGAAAAAGTTGAATCTTATGGACTTAAATTAGATATGGTCCAACTCCCTTTAAGTTCTAGAGATTTAGATGAAAGAGCAAAAAGTGGAGAATTTTATAACATACTTACTGGCAAAAGCCCAGAACGAGATATTGAAATTGATCGAATATGTGAAATAATCCAGATGTGCTCTGACGCAAAAATACCCGCTGTAAAATATAACTTGAATATTATAGGAATACCAAGAACTGAAAGTGAATTAGGCAGAGGTGGAGCAAAGCTTTCAACTTTTAACTGGGAGAATGCTGACAAAAATTCACCAGACACGATTGCTGGAAAAGTATCTGAAGATATATTTTGGGAGAGAATAGAGTATTTTTTAGATAAAGTTGTCCCAGTAGCTGAAGAAAATAAAATTAGATTAGCTTGTCATCCTCATGATCCATACACGCCTCCTGGCTTCAAAGGTGTAACAAGAGTTCTAGGAACTGTTGAAGGGCTGAAAAAGTTTATTTCTATTAAAGAAAATGATTTTCATGGTTTAAATTTTTGCCAAGGAACTATTACTGAAATGATGGAAAACCCAGGAGAAGAAATTTTTGATGTGATTAGATATTTTGGAGAAAGAAAAAAAATTTTTAATGTTCATTTCAGAAATATTAGAGGTAGTAAATTAAACTTTACAGAAGTTTTCCCTGATGAGGGTTCTATAAATATGTACGAAGCTATTAAAGTCTATAAAGAAGTGAATTATCCCTATATGTTAATGCCCGACCATGTTCCTCAAATTAACGCAAAAGATCCAAAAATGACTGCTTTTGCTTACTGTTATGGTTATATTAATGCTCTACTGCAGACAGTAAACGAAATTTAGCCTGGCCACTGAATTAATTCAAGTCTTACATTTCCAGGAGTTTTAATAAAAGCTATTTGCATTCCATTTGGCATATCAATTGGGCCTTCAGCTAATACTGCACCCATTCCTTCTAATCTCGATATATCAGCATTAATATCAGAAGAATCAAAACCAAAATGCTCAAGTCCATAATGTGGATCGGCATCGCTAGGACCCAGCTTTTCATTAGTTCTTTCGCCAGAAATATTTACACGCAAGCCACCTTCACTTTCACATGAAATAAATCGATCTCCAACCGCACGAACTTCATCACTCGTTATCTTAAAATTAAATGCCTTTTGAAACCAATTAGCATCTGCTTCAGGATCCTTACTTTTAAGATGTATATGATTAATTTTATACATTTTTTACCTCTCTTTTATTTTTTTATTAATTTATTTTGTTCATTAAATTTTCTAAGGCATCAGGCCATCCAAAGATAAACCATTCAGGTGTATTATTTTTAAATTCATTCACGTTAAGCTCATTTCCTTTGAGATCAGTAGATTTAATTCCTAACTTATTTCCTATTAATATTAAGGCTCCTACATGCTCTAATGAAATATTATAAATAGCCATGATGGGTAAATTTCCTTTAATTACTTGAGAGCCGGGATAAACTGCAGATGCGAAAGAATTAACATATGAAAAATTCTTTACCCAATCTAGTTCATTTTTGAACAAATCCACCCAATTTTTTCCTTTCTCGATCTCAAGACATAGAGTCATGTCTTCTATTTCTGGAAAATTAGGTCTTGGAGTTAAAATATCTGCATTTTTATAAACATTTTCTTCATCACAATAAATAATCTCATTTGATGAAGGACACATTATAGCGCCAACCGAAGAATTATTAGATGAAAAAAAAGAAACAGTTAGCCCCCAAGTATCCAAAGAATTACTAAATGGGACAGTTCCACATAGAGGGTCTATAGCCCAAAAATTTTCATTATCAATAAAAGTAAATTCTTCTGTAGATTCTTCTGAAAGTATAGGAAACGAAGATTTAGAGCTGATTGTTTCAATTATAATTTTTTCTGAAATTAAGTCTGCCTCAGTTACAAGTCCTGCTTCATGTTTATTCCATTTTTTCAGACCAGAAACAATATTTTTATCTTGAAAAGCTTTCAATTTATTTCCAGCTTTTTTGACTGCTTCAATACAAATTTTTGATTCTAAGCTGATAATATTTCCTTTACTTTAAGGCAATAAGGGCCATCTATATTTAATTTAACACTTATTTTTTGAGAAGGGTTAAACTCAATTGTTCTCTCCCCATCTAATGCTACAGTTCCTGAAGACAATTTAACACTTATTTTCTTATTATCACTAAATTCTTTCCAGCCCAAAATTTCTATTTCTTCAATTTTTCCAGGAGCTATGGCTGACATTATTTTTTTAGGATTACCATAATCATTCTGGCCCAAAGAAATGTGAACACCTCTATTAAAACTTAAATCTTTCTTTATCAATGAGTAACCAATTGATGAAAATCCTATCCCTTCATGGCTAACTTTAGATATAAAAATTTCATCAACATTATTTATATCCCAAATTGCTCTCGATCCAATATAAGGAGTTTTTGAAATAACAACATCTACTAAAGAAGAGTCCACTAATTCATTGTTTTTAAAAATTTCTAATTTTTTTTCTCTATTGGAGTATTTTTCTAGATTTTTTAATAAACAAAATTTTGCAGCAGCAATTCCAGCAACAGTTCCTTCTAAATTTAAAGGAAATAGATTATTAGTTCCGGTTGAGACTGGAAGAATAGGGGTTTCTTTTAAATGTTTGGATACTAATCTACATGTTCCGTCACCACCAAAAACAATAATACAACCTACTTTTTTTGCCTCCATTTCTTTCGCAGCTTGAATTGTAGTTTCTTCTACATCTAATATTTTTGTGTTTATTAAAATTGTTTCAATTTTTGTTGAATACTGCTCTCGTGCTCTCCTAGAAATATCGCTATAATCGGGCATAACATAGACTTTCTTAATGTTATATGCAGCTAGGCCAGCATATAATTTTAAAATCTCATTAGATTTCATGTGAGTAGAAACTACAGAAGCACTTGCAACTAGCCTTCTTATATCTTTTCCTGACAGGGGATTTACAATAATCCCTACAGATGAAAAATCTCTATTTTTATCCATCAATTATTGAAGGTTCATTAATATTTTTAATTATTTCTTCTAAGAATTTTGCAGCAGGAAAACCATCTACAACCCTATGATCAAAAGTTAGGCTGATATGTGCTACTTTTCTATCTTTTAATTCTCCTTGATCAATTGAAGGTTCATTTAAAGTTCGCCCAATTCCTATAATTCCTACTTGCGGAGGATTTATTAGAGGATCAAAATAATCAACTACTGTTGATGAAAGGTTTGTAATTGAAAAGGTTCCGTCACTGAAATGCTCTGGCTTAAAACCAGTTTTTTCAATTTTTGAGTATTCTCTTATAGTTTTCGCGATTTCAATTATTGATTTTTTTTCTGTATTTTTAATTACTGGAACCACTAATCCTTGTTTGGCTGCAAAAGCATAACCTATATTAATATCATCAAATGTTTTTATTTCATTGTTCAAATAATGAGAATTAAATACTGGGTATTTTTTAATTGCATTACTTAAACACTTTATTAGTAAATCTTGGGAAGTTGGCCTTATTTTATCTTTCCTCCATTCAGAAATTAATATTTTCTGATACTCATTAAACTTATCTAAAACAACCTTAGATACCAATGTTACCGAAGGAATTTCATTGCTTTGAGTCATTCTTGTAGCTATTACTTTTCTTATCCCTGAAATATTTTCAGCTATTTCTGAAGATTTAGAATTATCTGAATTAAAACTTTTTATATCATCATCTAGTATTCTGCCATTTGGTCCAGTTCCTTTAACTAAAGATATGTCTATATTTAATTCTTTAGCTAATTTTCTTGCCCTTGGAGTTATTTGAACAGCCTCTTTTATTTTTTTTGAAGTACTGGGTAGTTTAATTTCAGAATTATCTTCTTTGCTGGCTTCAGAATTATTTTCATCAGGTAAAGTTTCATTTTCACTAATAATAATTGCTAAAATTTCTCCGACTTTTGCTACTTGTCCTTCTTCATACAAGATTTTTCCTATTTTTCCGGATTCTGGACTTTCTATCTCTGCATTAACCTTTGATGATTCTACTTCTACTAACTGGTCTCCCTTTTTTACTAAATCACCTTCTCTTGTTAACCACTTTATAATCGTTGCATCGTTCATGCCCATGCCCCATTGTGGAAGATATACATTAGTAGCCATAAGTAACTCTATTCAAGCGTGCCTTTCACAGCATTTATTATTTTTTCTTCTGTTGGAAATATAAGGGGCTCTAAAGCTTGAGTGAAAGGTATATGAACTTGTTCTGCTGCAACTTTAGCTGGAGGGGCCTGTAAATTCCAAAAACCTTGTTCACTTACAATTGAAATTATTTCACTAGCGGCACTGCAAACTTTATGAGCCGGGTCTACAACAACTAATCTTCCTGTTTTTTCAACAGAATTTAAAATTATTTCCTTATCTAGGGGGACAAGTGTTCTTGGGTCTATTACTTCAACAGATATGCCATCCTTTTCAAGGGTTTCTGCTGCATTCAGTGCATGAATATTTCCTCCTGCTATTCCTACAACGGTACAGTCAGTGCCTTCTCTCAATAATTTTCCTTTTCCAAAAGGAATTAAAAGTTCATTGTCTTTATTATCTGGAACATCTCCTTTAATTCCCCCAAGATTGCCATCCTCAAAAATAATACAAGGATCATTATCTCTTACAGCGGTTTTCATTAGGCCTTTTGCATCTTCAGGAAAAGTAGGCACAATTACCTTTATTCCAGGCATATTCATAAACATTGGATAGCTTCTGTCAGAATGATGGGCGGCAGCTGCGCCATTGTAGTACATTACTGCTCTTATTGTGACAGGCAATGATGCTTGGCCGCCAAACATATATTTCATTTTTGCTAACTGACTAATCAATTGATCCATAGCAACCCACATAAAACTAGTTAAAGTTTCAACAATTGGCCTCATGCCAACAAGACTAGATCCAACAGCTGCACCAATGAAACCATTTTCTGATAACGGAGTATCCAGAACCCTGTTTTCTCCGTATGCTTCAAAAAGTCCCTTTGAAGCTCCATAAATTGATGCTCTTACATCTTCGCCCATATAATAAACCGCATCATCTCTTTTCATTTCTTCAAAAATGGCCTCATTAAGAGCTTCTACGTACATAATATTTTTCAATTTATTTTCTCCATTTATGCAAATTCTATTGGATCTGTGAAGAGATCATCATACAATTCTTCAGGAGCAGGAAATGGGCTTTTTCTTGCAAAATCAACTGCTTTTTCTACTGATATTTTTTCTTTTTCTTCAATCTGATCAAATTCTTTTTGTGTGATTATTTCTTGTTTAATCATATTGCTCTTCAACACTTCAATAGGATCTCTTTTTCTCCATTTTTCAACTTCCTCATCACTTCGATATGACTGATCTCTTCTGACTGAGGCTAATCCTAGAGAATGATCTTCGTACCTATAAGTCAATCCTTCAATAAGTGTTGGGCCTTCGCCACTACGAGCCCTCTCTACTGCTACAGTTGTAGCTTCATACATTGCCAAGGCATCTTGGCCATCTACTAATACGCCTGGCATTCCATATGCAGAAGCTCTGTCAGATATATGGTCAACTGAAACAGAATCTTTGTATGAAGTGGTAACAGCAAACTGATTATTTTCACAAACAAATATTACTGGAAGCTTCCATAAAGCTGCTAGGTTCATTGATTCATGACATGCGCCTTGATTTGAAGCTCCATCTCCAAAATATACTAATGATATAAAATCTTCATTTTTTAATTTTGCGGCTAAGGCTGCCCCTGTTGCAACTGGCACTGAAGAAGCAACTATTCCAGATTCTCCAAGAATACCTATGGAGAAATCAGCTAAATGCATTGAGCCTCCTTTACCTTTGCAATAGCCATCTCGCTTACCAAATATTTCTGCCATAGCTTTATTAATATCTCCGCCTTTAGCTATGGGATGTCCATGAGAACGATGATTTCCAGCTATATAATCATCATCGTTCAGTGCTACACAAGAACCAACCGCCACGGCCTCTTCTCCAATGTAAGTGTGAAGGCTGCCCACTATTTCTCCAGACTTTTGGCACTCTATCAAAGCAGACTCAAACAAACGAATTCTTATCATTCGGGCTAACATTAAGAATTGCTTTTCTTTGCTTATCATTTTGTATTATTTAGTATCTAATTTTTAAAGATTTGTAATTGGGATAATTATATAATAAATAAACAATATTTAACTAATTTGGCCTAACTTTAACCAACTTAAATTAATTTAATGGCAAACGCAAAATATACTTCTGAAGAAATAACAGTACTAAAAGGGCTTGAAGCTGTCCGAAAAAGACCAGGTATGTACATTGGCACAACTGGCTTAGAGGGGGTTCAGCATTTAATTCATGAAATTGTAGACAATAGTGTTGATGAATCTATGGCAGGATTTTGCGATACTGTCGAAATAATACTGAACGAGGATGGGTCGGTAACTGTCACAGACAATGGAAGAGGTATTCCAGTAGATGTAAAAAAGGGGACAGGAAAATCTGCATTAGAAATAGTGATGACGACTCTTCATGCCGGAGGAAAATTTGAAAGCAAATCATATCAGGTTTCAGGAGGACTTCATGGTGTTGGTGCCTCGGTAGTTAACGCTCTTTCAGAACGCCTTACTGTTTTTGTTAAAAGAGACGGTTATTTAAATAAACAAGAATACTCAAGAGGAAAAATATTAACTGAAATTGAAAAAACACCATTAGACGATTCAATAAAAAATGAAACCGGAACTTCAATCACATTTATGCCTGATATTGAAATTTTTAAAAATATAGACTATGACTTCAAAAAAATAACTGATCGCTTTAGGCAAATGGCTTACTTAAATCCTAAGCTAACTATTAGATTTAAGAGCAATTTTCACTCCAGCCTTTGGCCCAATAATACATCGACCTTTAGGTTTACAGGCGGTGTTCAAAGTTACGTAAGAAGCCTTAATAGATCAAGAAGTCCTATTCATCAAAATATAGCCTCAATAAATGGGACATTGTCTCCAGATGACTCAAAATCAAAAGTGGATACTCCTGTTATTGTTGATATTGCATTTCAATATAATGAAACTTTTCAAGAAAATGTTCTTTCATTCGCTAATTGCATTGTAACCCCTGAAGGAGGAACTCACTTAACCGGATTTAGGAGATCTCTGACAAGAGCAATAAATAATTATGGCAAAAAAAATGGTCTCTTGAAGGATGATCTTAAAGATGTTTCTGGTGATGATGTAAGAGAAGGGCTAATGGCCGTTATAAGTGTAAAGCTAGGAGAGCCTCAATTTGAAGGACAAACCAAAGCAAAACTTGGTAATCCTGAAATAGAATCTGCTGTTACTTCTCTGATGACCCAACAATTATCTGAATATTTAGAAGATAATCCCGGAGATGCAAAATCAATTTTAGAAAAAGCGGCAACTGCTGCAAGAGCAAGAGAGGCAGCCAAAAAGGCTAGAGACCTAGTAATCAGAAAAAATGCAATGGAGGGTGGCGCTCTTCCAGGAAAACTAGCAGATTGCACTGAAAAAGACCCTGCTAAAAGCGAACTTTTTCTTGTAGAAGGTGACTCTGCTGGGGGATCAGCTAAGCAAGGAAGGGATAGAAATTTTCAAGCAATCTTACCTTTAAGAGGCAAGATATTAAATGTTGAGAAAGCAAGGCCCGATAAAATGCTTGGCCATGCTGAGATTGCTGCACTAATTACTGCAACTGGGACTGGAATAGGCTTAGAAGACTATGATGCTTCAAAGCTTAGGTACCACAAAATAGTAATAATGACAGATGCAGACGTTGATGGTGCCCATATTAGAACTTTACTTTTAACTTTTTTTTACAGAAATATGCCCCAATTAATTGGAGACGGAAACTTATTTATTGCTCAACCTCCTTTGTATAAAGGTTTAAAAGGCAAATCATCTCAGTGGCTTTACTCAGAATCAGAAAAAGACGGGTGGATGGCAGAAAAAGTATATGGAAAATTAAAAATTATTGGCAATAAAGACAATAGTGTAAATTTAGAAAAAGCTGAATTGGGAATTTTAGCTTCAAATATTAGAGATTACTTAGAAAGCTACAAAGGTCTTGAATCCTTAGAAATACCTTCCGTCGTAATTGAAAAATTGATTACTGACCCTGAATTAAATTCTCTGAGCTTTGATCAGCCTAAAATCGAAAATCAGCCTCCGAATGATCCTCAAGCCTCATTTGATGATTTAATAAATAATGATTCTGAAGAAGATCTGGCTCAAGAAGAAGGTCCGGCTCAAGAAGAAGGTCCGGCTCAAGAAGAAGTTCCAGAAATTACACATAATATAGAAGGCTTTGAAGTCACAAGAAGTATTTTTGAGCACCCAACATTAAACAGGCTTAAAGTTTTATATAACAAACTAGGAAAATACATAAATGAAAATAATTTTGATGTAATTAAAGGTGATGAAAGCATATCTTCAAAAATCTCATGGAAGGAAATTCCATCCGTCCTGGAATCTAATGCTGACAATACTGGTGTTAACATACAAAGATATAAAGGTCTTGGAGAGATGAATGCGGACCAACTTTGGGAAACAACAATGGATCCTGAAAATAGAGTGCTTCTTCAAGTAACAGCTGAGGATGCAACGGCAGCAGACGAATTGTTCAGAAAATTAATGGGCGACGATGTAGCACCAAGAAGAAGGTTCATACAGACAAATGCACTTGAAGTAAAAAACATTGATATAGCCTAAATTTTTTAATCAGTGTGAAAAACTTCTTCTAATTCCATCATGGATTCATCTGGCCTATTTTCATTAATATCTTCAAAATACGGCTTCATGAATTCTTGCCATTTTGTGTTAATTTCTTCCTTTTCCATGCCTTTAAGTGATTCTTCAAAACTTTTATCAGCTTCAAAATAACCAAATAAAGTTCCGTCTGGCTTTAAAAAAATAGAATAGTTCCTCCAACCATTTTTTCTTAATGCTTCTAGCATCTCAGGCCAAACATTTTTATGATGTTTTTTATATATATTGATTTTAGATTCTTCAATCTTAAACGTAAAACCTACTCTTTTCATGTAAAATACTCCTTAAACAAAATTCTATTTATGAATGAACTAAATTCTAAAAGACTTGAAAATTACATACAAGAGGCAAAAAAATTATTGCTAGAAACTGAGATGTTATCTTATTCAATTAATAATAGATCTATAAAATTAAAACTATCTGAAAATGTAATACCTAATTTAATAAATTTTATAACTTATTTAGAAGTTAAAAGATTTGATAGAAAAGAAATAAATTTTTATATTAGGCAATGCCTAAATGAGCTAAACGAAATAGCTGAATACAATAAACAAACGATGCTTCTCACTTCAAAATATAAAATTATTAAAGAAGATGCTAATTTGATAGTTGATTTAAAACAATGAATGATATTTTTATTTCGATAGATCCAGAATTTAATACAAGCATCAAGAAAAAAAATTTAAGAAATTGTATTGTGTCATCTATTAACCATGGGGCATTAGATGATTATGATGAATCGATTTCTTTATCTATAACTTCTAATAAAAAATTAGAAGAGCTTAATTATAATTTCTTAGGTAAAAAGGAGCCTACTGATGTTTTAGCTTTTCCTTTCAACAATAATTGGAAGGAAGGAAAGGTGACTGATATTAATACTGCCAATAATGAAAATCTAAAATATTTAGGAGATATTTTTATATCCTTTCCTAAGATAATAGAACAAGCAAAAACACATAAAACTGGGATTGAATTAGAATTAAATATTATTCTCGCCCATGGGGTTCTGCACCTCTTAGGCTATGATCATAAGAACAAAATAATGAAGCAAAAAATGATAATAAAAACTGTGGATATAATAAAACACTTAAAATTAGATCACATAAAGGCTAAACTATCATTAGAAGGCAGAAATGGATAATAGAGTTTTATATCAAAAATGGAGACCCCTAACATTTAACGAAATTGTTGGTCAGAAACATATAACTCAGACACTCAAAAATGCTATTGATAAATCTAGCACAAGCCACTCATACCTTTTCTCCGGCCCAAGAGGTGTTGGGAAAACTACAACCGCTAGAATATTAGCAAAGGCATTAAATTGCACTACTTCTCCTAACTGCAATATGCAAGAAGTTGGAACTAGAAAATTTTGTGAAATTTGTACGTCGATGAATGCAGGGTCTATGATTGACTTAATTGAAATAGATGCTGCATCAAACAGAAGCATTGATGATATAAGGGATATTAAAGAAAAGGCCTTGTTTGCCCCAAATATTGGCTCCAAAAAAGTGTATATTATTGATGAGGCTCATGGCTTAACTGGACCTGCGCAACAAGCCTTTCTAAAACTTTTAGAAGAGCCCCCAGAAAATGTAGTTATTATACTTGCAACAACGGAGGTTGATGCGCTACCTCTAACAATAATTTCTAGGTGCCAAAGATTTGATTTTAAAAGATTAAGCCATAAAGAAATTTCAAATCACTTATCCCTTATTGCCAAAGAAGAAGGTATTTCGATTGATGGTCCTGCACTAGATCTAATTTCTGTTAATTCTTCAGGTAGCCTAAGAGATGCTGAAAACCTCTTACAGCAAATTTCATCAATTGGAGAAGAGGCTATAAACGAAGAGCATCTTCTTGAATTTTTGGGCCTTGGAACCTTTTCTTCCTCATTAGAAATTCTTTCTTTAATTTTAGACAAAGAGCCCGACAAGGTTTTAACCCTTATTCAAAATGAGGTAAATAATGGTACTGATCCTAAAATGATTAAGGACAGGTTGCTGAAAAATTTGAGGGGTTTGATATATACAAAAAACAATCTTTCTGATCTTTTAGAAGAAACGGAACACACAATAACAAAATTCACAGAGCTATCAAAAAGATATTCTTTAGCGGATCTGAGTTTAGTAACATCAATTATTTTAAATGCAAAGGTCCCTTCTAACGAGCACCC
>CETI01246261.1_pt1 | contig 13286 bp, 15 predicted proteins | sample 361441 | NCBI WGS metagenome assembly CETI01 (sample SAMEA2622478, study PRJEB7988) | marine metagenome | biome: marine biome (ENVO:00000447); feature: deep chlorophyll maximum layer (ENVO:xxxxxxxx); material: "saline water (ENVO:00002010), including plankton (ENVO:xxxxxxxx)" | depth 90 m | reverse complement strand
TCATTAATACTTGGGGTTGCTGCTTGATGGGTTAGAAGCTTGATGTTACTAAATCCAGATTGATTATACAAAATTGAAAATAAATCTGGGAGTAAATCTGTTTTACAAAAAATCACATCATTTTCATTTAAATTGAATTTTTTTGTTCTATATAATATTCTGCTCTGATCTTTTTTTATCACCTCTATATTATTTTTATCTACTTCTAATTTATCAAATTGATCAGGTGTTAATTCTTCAGCAAAAACAACATCGCACTCCCTAGCCAAGTTGTAACTTGTAATGTAGTCACTAATCATTAAATTTGAATGAAAATCTTTAACTTGTTTATTAATATTGTCCACGATTTATATCTATAATACTTTTATCTTTTAATTTAAATTATAACTATGGAAAAATATTGAATAAAAAAAAATATACAATCCGCTACTTAATTGAAAATAAAAGAATCATTTTAATGGCTATAATGAAAAGCCTAAAAAGAGACACCGTACATTTGTCTAATAAAAAATTCTATGGGACCGAGTATGGTGGCTGGTTTGTGTATCTTTATAATGAGCCCCAAGATAAAGTACCTATAAATATTATCTCGGCAGGTGTTGGGGAAGATATGTCATTTGATATAGAAATGTCTATAAATTTTAATTCAAATATTATTCTTGTAGACCCAACTCCAAGATCGATTATACATTATGACAATTTTCTGAATAATCTTGAAACTATCAAGAAAGAGTTCTCGGAAGAATACAGTTACCTCAATCAAATAAATTTAAATAAATTTTCTTCTGAAAATTTTGTTTTAAGTCCTCTTGCTTTAGAGAAAGAAGATAATAAAGAAGTTAAATTTTTTGAACCAGAAAATGAAGAGCATGTAAGTCATAGTGTTGTGAACTGGCAAAAAGTAGACAATGCAAGGTTTATAAAAGTCAAAACTGTTACAGTAAAAAAACTGATGGAAACTTTTAATTTAAGTGAAATTGAAATTCTCAAATTAGATATTGAAGGGTCAGAAGTAAATGTATTAAATAATATGTTTAAAGAGAACATATATCCAAATCAACTATTAATAGAGTTTGACATAATTCGTACAAATAAGCTTTCAGATATAATTAAATTTTATTTAACTATTAAGAAAATAATAAAAATTGGCTACATCAATATAGAGATTGATAGATTTCCTCACTTTTTGTTTGTAAGAAAAGAAGTTCTTTAAATAAACTATATTTAAAATAATTTATTATTCAAATCCAATCGATACAAAAGACCCTTAGAGTCTAAAAATAAAGAATTATTATATACTTTTTTGTTTCCCATATTGAAATCATTTGGAAAAAGTGTAGGTTTTTCATTTAATAAATGGGCGGCATAACTTAACCCACTTTGAGAAGCTATGAATAAGTCATTATGCACCATCATAGAAAAAGTATCAAGAATATTTAAGTTTAAATGAAGTAATATTTCATTTTTCTCAAACAATGTATCTAAATATTGAAAGTTTTTTTTCTGACCTGTAGATAAAATGTGAAAATTTAATTTTCTAGATTTCTCACTATGTTCTATTTGGCTTATTATGTTATTGACTTTATCAGAATCTTCAAATGAGCCATAAAAGAAATTTCTAGATGCAGCAAAAGTAACATCAGCATCGGAAGGGGCTCTTAAATGAATTACAATATTTACGCCCTCCTTAAAAAGACGTGTTTTAAATTCATCATCAATATTAGTTTTAAGGTCTGTGATATATTTTTCCTTGTATATTTTATTAATAAAATACTTAAAAGTTTGAAAGAAGATATCCCGTTTTTTTGTATTTATAAATTTATTAATACCTTTAACTTTTTCTTTATTTGGATGTGGATAATCAAAAAATATATCAAAAGGATCTTTTTTATCTGTTCCTGTATTTATATAATCAAAATTCAAATAATTATTTAGTCTTTCATCATATTCTTCATTCGACATATTGTCTGAAGCAGAGTGACCTAAATATAAATTTCTAAAATCATTATTTATATATTTTAAATTTAATGAACGTGAAATACCATAAGACATAAGCTTTGGTGAAAGAACTGAACCAAGACCCTCTATGTAGTTTCCATCTGAAGTTACATTGTTTAAAAACATTAGATACCTCTTCTTTTATTTTTTATTTATTATTACCAAGATGTTCTTCCTCCGTCTACAGGTATAATCGCACCATTAAGATAGCTGGAAGCATCACTTAGCATCCATATCAAAGTTCCTTGATATTCGTCAATATTTGCAAGTCGACCCATTGGAATCTTCTTATTAACTTTAACTAAAAATTCTTCCGGTTGTCCATTGATAACCCCTCCTGGGCATATTGCGTTACATCTAACATTCTTGTTAGGCCAATAAGTAGATATATATCTTGTTAGGCCAATAATTCCCGACTTAACAACTGAATAAGTTACAGGCTTTACAGGTTGTTCACTCTCTTCGACTCCAGATTTAGAATATAGACTTTGATCTGGAGCTATCAACCCAAGATCAGAAGAAATATTTACAATTGAACCTCCACTTGGATTTTTTGAAATTTCATATCCATAATGCTTGGAACACAAAAAAGATCCAGTCAGTCCAACCTCTATGTCCTTTTTCCAGACATCGGTTGGAAAATTTTCCAATCGAGTGAAATTATCATCTTTATCTTCTTCCACTTTTGGATTGTTGGCTGCGTTGTTGACTAGACCATCTATCTTTCCAAATCTCTCAATTATTTCAGCAATATTATTTTTTATTTGATCTTCACTAGTTATATCAACCGAGAAACCAATTGAATTTGTTTTGAATTTATCATTTAAGTTAGTTGCTATTTTTTTAACTTTTTCCTCTGATAAGTCTATCAGTATTGGCGTTCCACCATAACAAGCAACTGCTTCGGCATGCTTTGTGCCTAGAAGCCCGGCAGCCCCAGTGATAACAATTATCTTATTATCTAATCTAAAAATATTATCTAAATTTTTACTCATATAATCTTCTTCCCTACTCCAACTAACATTAACTCCCTTGACCAACGAAAGAACTTATTCTTAGTTCTAACTGGAATCAAAGGAGTAATAAGTGCACAGAAATAATTCAATATGGGATACTTCCAAACTATGGGTAATTGTCTAAATTTAAATACCTTTACATCTTTAAATCCGAACATTTTATAAGCATCATTTAATGCCATAACTGTAAAAGGGGTTCTATGTGTAAAGTCATCAAAGAAAATTTTATAATTAGATTGCCAGTCTGGTGTTAGGGTTAATAATATTCCATTTGGTTTCAGAACTCTATAGGCTTCTTCTAAGTATTTTTCTGGATGATAGAGATGCTCAATAAATGATTTACTATAAACTACATCAAAAGTATTGTCATCAAATGGTAGTTTTTCACTTTCAATATCACATAATTTAACTTCAAAACCATTTTCAAAAGAAGTAGCTTCAATTGAAATATCTACTCCTGAAACATCCAAGCCTAATTCTTTAAAGTTATTTAAAAACTCTCCTCTTCCACAACCAGGTTCTAGCATTTTCATACCTTTTTCAAGATCAAAAGATTCAAATAAATAAGAACATAATTTTTTTGGATACTCTCCATAAGGGTGTGATTCTTCATCATAAGCTACAGACAAATAATTATTCACCAATTTAAAATACCTCTTCAGTTTCCATTAAAACACCTTTTACAATACGAAAATGAAAAAAGCCTACTTTTTTATGATAAGAATCGTCTATTTTTGGTAGTCCACCAATAACCTGAGTATTTTGTAAATTTTTTGTCATACTGATTCCTGTATACACTCATCTAATACATTTATACCTTCAAGCAACGCTTCTTCTGTAATGGTTAATGGAGGGGCTAATTTTATTGACTCTCTTCCTGTGTGTACAACTAACAAGCCTTTCTGAAATGCTCTTTCACAAATCTCATCACATAATTCACTCAAAACATTGCCACTTTTATCAATAAATATTAAAGCAGCCAAGAGTCCCTTCCCTTGAGTATGTTCAATATGGTCAGGATATTTGTTTTTAAGGTCATTTAATTTTTCATGAAATAATTTTCCTAATTTTTCAGAATTAGTTATTAATCCATCATTCAAAATCGTTTTTAAGTTTTCTTCTCCCGCAATTGAAACTAAAGGATTTGCTGAATGAGTTGAGCTCATTGAACCTGCCTCTGGTAAATCCATAATTTCTCTAGATCCTAATACAATTGATAAAGGTAGCCCAGAGCTAGCACCTTTACCGCAACATATAATATCAGGCTCAATCCCGTAATGTTGATACCCAAATAGTTTACCTGTACGTCCAAAACCTGACTGCATCTCATCAAAAGCAACTAGTATATTGTGCTTTTTTGCAAACTTTACTACTTCTTCTATGAACTCTTTTGGATAAAATACTGCACCCCATCCTTGAAAGGTTTCTAGCATGAATCCACTTAAATCTTTTTTAGGGTCTAGGCCTTTTTCATTTAATAATTTTTTTATTTCATGATTAAAAAACTCTTTAGGATTACTTACCTCCCAAGGATAGGGGAAATTTAAATGATAAATGTTTGGATCTCTATATCCAATCCATTCTTTTTGCTCATTATTTCCTGACATCATTTGTGCTCCCATTGTTCTTCCGTGCCAATTACCATTAAAACAAACTACTCCGCCTTTATTTTTGCCATTCTTTTTTCCATTTAAACGCATTAATTTTAGTGCAGCTTCTGTTGCCTCTGTCCCGGCTGAAAGTAAAAATGCTTTTTCAAATTGTTTTGGAGTATTAGAAATTAAATAATTCAAATAATTAATTCTTTCTTCAGAGGCGTAGGTATATGTATGTAAAAGTGGTTTTTTTATAACATTTTTTAAAGCTTTAATAATTTTTTTATTTCCATGTCCAGCATTGGCAACAAATATAGTGCTAGTAAAATCCAACCAAATATTTCCCCATTTATCATAGATTTGGAAATTATCAGCTTTATCCCAAATAATTGGTAGCTGTCCGTGCATAGCTTTTGATTCCAATGAGTACATTTTTTCCAACAAAGGAATGCTCTCTGGTACGGGAATAGGTGTTTTAATAGATCTATATTTAGTTGAAATTTTCTCTACTTCTTTTGGCTTATGTGAGAAAGTGTTACTAGCCATAATTATTTTCCTGTAGTTTGGTTTAATTTATCTAATAATAAAGTTGAATCATTTTTAATTTGATATTGAATGTAATCAAACTCCTCCTCTGAGTCAACTTCTACACAAACCGGAGATTCGAAACTGATCATATTCTCTCCGTGTGTTAGCCTATTGTTAAGAATATAAGATGCTTTAATGACATCTACATATCCATCAGGAATATATACCTCCTCAAATGATTGCTTATATAAGTTATATTTTTCATCATCTATTAGGCCTTTGAAATATTCACCACGTTTTACAAACCATTTTAACGGTGATTCTGGTGCCCTGTGTGCAGAGCGAAGAGATGTTGAGCTTTTTTGATTCAAAATCATATTAATTGCAGAATCGATTATTTCAGGTTTTCGCAATGGAGTTGTTGGTCTTAAATGAACCCAGTATTCGGGAACCATAGCTTCATTTTCTTGAAACCATTCCATTGCATGAATCAAAAAATCTCTATCTGAAGATACATCAGTTGAATATTTATCTGGACGAATAAACGGTACTTCGGCACCATATTTCCTAGCAACTTCTGCATATTCTTCTGAATCTGTAGAGACAATGACTCTTTCTATTTTCTTTGATAGCTTTGCCACCTCTATACTGTAAGCAATCAATGGGTGACCAGATAGTAGCTTTATATTTTTATCCTTTACTGTTTTTGAACCTGAACGAGCAGGAATGATAGCTACAATGTCATTCATGTAAACAACTCTTTTATCCGACATATTAATAATTTAAATATTTTCAAACCTTTAATATCATAATAAACATCTAAAACATGTGGTCTCTTATAGCTGAACATAAAATTAAATCATTTCAACTATTTCAACACGTATGCCATCAGGATCTAAACAAAAGAAAACTTTTGCAATTCCCTCAGATGATAAAACAGGTTTACTTAATACTTGTATATTGTTAGAAACTAAATGTTGATATGTATAAAGAATGTCTTCAACTTGTAATGCAATATGAGGTAATCCAACATTTATTATTGGCAAATCAAAGGGTTCCGTTGGGTGGGTGGGGTATTCAAGCAACTCTAATACTGTCCCATCTTCCATTTTCAATTTTATAAAATGGGCAGCTCCTTCTTTAATGCCTGTTATCTCATTGATGTAATCACTATCATCGTAAAATTCCTGAATAACTTCTAAACCTAAAATATCCTTATAAAAATGAAGTGATTTATTTATATCTTTTGTGATAATTCCAGTATGTCTAAATCCAATTACATGCTTTTTACCCATAGATTAATTGTAATCTAATATGATTTTTTATTTTATATCCATTATTTACTTGGCTTTTATTATTTTTTTCTTAGAGCTTTTTCTATTTCTTCAGCTAAAGAATGTAATAATATAATATGAACCTCTTGTATTGTAGGTGTATTTTTTGAAGGCACTTTGAATACAAGATTATTATCAGAAGTTATTTCTATATCTGAATCTCCTGTAAGCAAAATAGTATTATTTCCTTGAGTATTACAAAAATCTATTGCCTTGTTTATATTTTTTGATTTTCCAGATGTAGATATACCAATAAATAAATCATTTTCACTAAGTTGACCACTAAGTTGTTGGGAAAAGATTTCATCATAAGAAAAATCGTTTGCAATACATGTAATTATTGTAGAGTTTGAATTTAAGGAAAAAGCTTTTAAACTTTTGCCCTCTATAAAGAATCTACCCACTAATTCACCAGCAAAATGATCAGCTTGAGAGGCACTTCCTCCATTGCCAGCAATGAATATAGATCCTCCACTGCTTAATGCATTAATTGAAACAGTTACTAAATCGTCAAATATTTTTTTATATTCTTCGCTTTCTAAAATTTTTGATTGGACGTCTTTATTTTTTTTAATATTCTCTATAAAGCTATTTACCATAAATTTATATTAATAACTTTATTGAAGTTGTTAATAAGTAAATATTATTTGTTAAGCAATAGATACTTTAAAACTATATAATATTGACTTATGGATTGTTTTAAACCAGATTTTACAACTGGGGTTTCCGAAATATATATCTCTGCAGAAATAGGAATAAATCATAATGGAAGTTTGGATATTGCTAAAGAACTTATTAGTAATAGTAAAAAAGCAGGAGTTAATGGAGTAAAGTTTCAGAAAAGAACTATTGATGTAGTTTACTCAGAAGATATGCTGAGCCAGCTCAGAGAGTCCCCATGGGGAACAACTCAGAGAGAACAAAAAGAAGGATTAGAGTTTTCATTAGATGAATACAAAGAAATTGATTCCTACTGTAAAGAGTTAGAAATAGATTGGTATGCTTCTGCTTGGGATATACAAAGTCAAGATTTTTTGAATAATTTTAACTTGCCTGTAAATAAAATTGCTTCTGCAATGGCAACTAACTATGAATTTGTTGAAAGAGTAGCTAGTGAGGGAAAACCTACTTTTGTTTCAACAGGAATGTGTACTTATGAAGAAATTGAAAAGGTAGTAGATATATTTAATAAAGAAAAATGTGTATTTATTTTAATGCATACAAATTCAGAGTATCCATCTAGAGAAGAAAAGCTAAATTTAAATGTAATATCGACCTTAAAAAACAAATTTAATTGCAATGTAGGTTATTCAGGACACGAACCTAGTGTGTCCCCATCACTAGTAGCTGCAACTTTAGGAGCTGTGAGTATTGAAAGACATGTAACTTTAGATAGATCTATGTATGGATCCGATCAAGCTGCTTCACTTGAGTATCAGGGACTGAAAAATTTAGTCGACACAGTCAGAAAGCTAAATTCAATTCTTGGAAATGGTGAAAAAGAGATTACAGACATAGAACATGAAGTAGCCAAAAAATTAAGATACTGGGAATGAAAAATTATTGTATAGACATTGACGGTACAATCTGTACTAATACCGATGGAAATTATGATAAAGCAGAGCCTTTTCTAGACAGGATAAATGAAATTAACAGGCTTCATAAAGAAGGGAATAAGATTATCTTGTTTACTGCCAGAGGAACGGGAACAGGAATAAATTGGGAAGATCTAACTAAAACACAACTTAAAAATTGGAATGTCTCTTATGATGATTTGTTTTTTGGAAAACCTGAAGCAGATGTATATATTGACGACAAGGCCAGAGACATGTTTGGTTGGTTTTAACAAATTATTTTCAGCTTTAATAAGATAATTCAAAGAAATCAATAAAGCTATAGATTATTTAAATTAGCAACTTTATATAATAGTCTCTTTATTTAGCCTAAAGATATAGAATTAGATTTAAATGCTCAAAAATTATTTTGAAAATAAAAGAATAGTTCTCGTTGGACCTTCTCCTCATTTAATAGGAAAAAATTATGGTGAGTTTATAGACGATTTCGATGTAGTAATTAGAGTTAATGAATTGGGTGTTGTATCTGAAATGGCAAAAGATTACGGATCCAGAACTGATATAGCCTTTTTAGCCTTACATGATATTTCTGAATCTATTTTCTTAAAAATGAAAGAAGAAGTAAATTACAAATCATTAAAACTAGTAATACATCCAGGTGATGAGTATAACTTTGATCCAATAAGCCAAACGGGGAAAACAAAAAATACAAGGGAATACTTCAAATCATTAGATTTAAATGTAAATTTCCATCATATTGAAGACCCTCCGTATGAAGAAAGGTGTAAAATTTTTGGTTGCTTTCCTAGTACAGGCTCTGTCTCAATTCTTGAAATACTAAAATATAATTTTACTGAGTTTTATATATGTGGATTTTCTTTTTATACAACAAAATTTAGCTATTCCCCAAAAGGAATGGAATATATGAGAATTCCAAAGGTAAATCAGCATAAGCATAATATTAGAAAATCAGGCCATGATACAAGGCAAGAAGTAAAAATATTAAGACAGATTCTTAAAAATTATAAAAATATTAATGGAGACTATTTGTTTCGTAAAATCATCTTAAGTAAAACCAATTTGTACTATGAAATTAGAAGATTTATTATATATTATTTAAATTTTGATAACTATAAAAATATTATTAAAAAAGTTATTAGAAGACTTAATCTTGAAAAATAATTGTTGAACCAGTATTTTCAAATTTAAATGAAACTTTATTTTCAAATCCTATTTTATTTAAGATATTTGGCTCACCACAAACTAATATAAACCCTCCTCCACCTGCTCCTAATAGCTTTGCCCCGTAAATTCCTTTACGTGAAATAAGATCTTGAACTAAATTCTCTATTTCATTATTTGAAACTGAATTAGATAACTTATTTTTTAGATCCCAATTAATATTTAGAATTTCTCCTATTTCTTTTATATTAGAAGACTTAATTGCATCAACCATTGGGTCAACAAGTTCCATGATTTTTTTACCTAAATCATTATTTGTATCATTTTCATAAGATTTATTTTGTTCTGATAAAATTTCAGATGCGCTTCTTGACTCTCCAACCTTAATTAAGAGAAGGCTTGAGTTTAAATAATTAATTGCTTGTTCGTCAATGTAGATGTTCTCTACATCAACACTATCATCTTTATTAAAAGTAATTAAATTTAGCCCACCGTAGGCTGAAGCATAGTGGTCCTGTTTTCCAATTGGCTCGTTAAGTTTGTTGATTTCTAAGTCTGCACTTTCATTAGCCAAGTTTTCTTTTGAGAGAATATTTCCATGGAAAACATTTATACCATTAATTAAACCTACCGTATAAGCACTTGATGAGCCAAGCCCGCTTCCTTTAGGTATATCAGCTATTGAATTTATATCTAGGCCGAATAAATCACTTTGTTCTGCAATTTTTTTTACTATTTTATGTTTTATTTTTTTAGGATCCCTTACTAACTCTGTTTCTGAATACTTAACTTGAATTAATTCTTCATCAAATTTATGAATAAAATGATACATATATTTATTTATAGAAGTAGATATTACTTTCCCGCCATTTTTTTTATAGAATGATGGTAAATCTGTAGATCCTCCAGTGAAAGAAACTCTAAACGGTGTTCTTATTCCTATCATTAAAACATTTTATATGAATAATGACTCATATCAAAATCTACTTTTTATCTACGTTCATTTCATTGCATCAACAACAATGGACATTGGCCTTCTTGGGTTTGATACTCTTGAATCATAATCTGGAGTTCTTTGAATATAACAAATATCATAATCTATGTCTTTTAGGATAAAATCGTTGTCATTAATATAACAATGCAAATAATCTATCTTTTTATATTCAAAATTTGAATTATCAAATATATTTTTTACATTTTCATAATTTGGAAACCAAATATGGCCGCCATCAATGACCTTTCTTCTAAGCTTGCTATATTTACCTCCACCACCTGGATCGAACTTTAGATCGCCTTTCTTAGTTTTTAATGTTCTCTCAAACAATACATCACATCTATAATCTGGAACAGCAAGTCTAAAAATTCCATTTGGTTTTAATATTCTGTGTATTTCATTAAAAATATTAATTTGGAGATCATAATCTATGTGCTCCATCACATCTTCAGAGCAAAAAATATCTACTGTATTTTCTTGAAGTGGAAATTTTTTTGTTATATCAAATAGAATATGATTTTCATTATTTTGACTTAACGATAACCCAATAAATTTATTGTCCTGACCCTGCTCAATTAATTTCTCACTCAAGTCACCCGCATAAAGATAAACATTTTCTTTATTGTTTAATGATTCAAAATTCACCATACTAAAACAAATATAATCACGTTTTGATTTTTTTAATAATTAAAAATTATTTCTTTCTTTGTAAACCCTATTAATTCCATCAACATATTTTGAGAATGTAACAGGGTTTTTAAAAAAATAATTTTCGATATCTAATTTTTTATTATCTAAAAATTTATATTCAAGTATTACATTATGGGATTGTTTGTTAATTTCTAAAAGACTGCGCTTTTTCGAACTTTTATAATATATATTCTGATCAATAGTTACTCTTACTAAGTTATTTAGATTCAAATATTCCCTACTGTAACTCACATACAATGTAGGGTGTAATGACATATTATGATAAAAAATACTTTCTGTTTGGTCAAGACTCTTAAAGTGGGTTAAGTTTTTTTCTTTGAATTTACCATTAGCCTTATTCATTTTGATTTCAGAATAAATTTTTCCATCAATACCCTTCCTTAGTCTATATTTGTATTTATCAATATCTAGATTGAAAGAAGATTTATATAGTTCTAAATCCCAAGTATCAAAATACAGTGATTCAATAAATCTAGATTCATGCAAGACTTTAAGATTCTTACTATTAAGGTTTTTAAAATTTTCTAGTTCATTGCCTGAAATAACAAATTTATATTCTTTTCTACTTTCCAACATTTAAAATCGATCCCTTTTGAATATAACTAGTTTTTAATTCACTACAGCTTAAATCGTTTATTTCTATTATGCTTCCAGCAAACTCTTGTTTTTTTCTATAAGCTGCAACACAGTAATCTACTTCATTTGAAATAAAAGTATTCAAATTAACGGATGAACTGTCTTTTACTGCAATCCCTATGAAAGAATTAGTAATTTCAATAGTTGTCGCATTAATTTTTGAATTTTCCCCAACTGATATACCTTTATCTGTACAGTTTTTCATTGATGCAATTTCAATAATGTACATGCCACTTGAAAAGTCAGAGCAATCATTATCTGAATTTAAAACATCTAGACTCTCAATCCTAATGTTTGAAAAATCTATATCTAAACCATCAAACAAGCTATCTGTAATTTCTATCTTGTTTATAGTTCCAGAAGAATTTAAAATATTTATTGCGTCTTCACAATTCATACCATCAGCTTTAATGGAAGTATTTTCAAAGTTTAAATTATAAAATGTAACACAGCCTGTTAAAAGATTCTTATCTTGCCTTATCTCAGAAAATTCTTGACTAGAAGATGATGCATTTATATTCCAGTTTTTGAAATTTTGCATATTGTTATCTATGGGTCTAAATAAAACTTTGTCATCAATTGAAAATATTTCTATATCAATTTGGTTATCTTTAACTATCACTTCTGGGTTCCCAAACTTTACTATTTCTATAGAATTTTCAATAGTTATTTTTTCTACATCAACTTCTAAACTTTTAAAGTCATTAAAAAATGCAAGTTGAGTTCCAAAAAGGTAATGATTTTGTTTATTAAGTAATTCAACTAAATTTTCCAATTCAAATTTAATATTAATTTTGTTACATTCTTCTAAATATTGATTGCACAAATGAACTTCATTTTTGGCAAAATTTATAAATACAAATTTTATATCATATTTCTTGGTTTCCTTTAAATAGCCCTTATTTAAGGTTTCTGAATTTCTATTTTCCACTTTATAAATTTGATCAACATTTTCTTGTAGTTCTGATAAAAGTACTTTTAAATCTTTAGAATTTATATTTAAGTTATTATTTTTTAGGGATTTTTCTAATTTATCTACTTCTAGACTCTTGATAGTATTAATCAACTCTGGGGCATATTCTTTTAGCTTTTGTACATTTGAATAATCATCTCGTATGTTTAATTTAGGATTATAAAGAAAATCTGAATTTCCATCATAATAGATTGGTAAAAATGACTCCGTTATCTTGTTAAAATAAAAGCTTCTATTGTGATTTGTAATTCCATGTTGTGCACCAAGTGCAAAATTAAGCAAATCGTAATTAAAATAATAAGATTCGTCTTTACCTAGAAAATCATAATTTAATGATGTTTTTGGATTCATAGATTGAAATATAGACAAATTAAATTTTTGGAGTGCTTGTGCTGCTATTTCTAAATTATAAATACTTTTACTTGCCCATGAAAAATTGGTAACTTTTCCAAATAAAAGAACATACTTATTTTCAAACGGATTTCCTGTTTTAAAATCCCAAAAGAACTCTTCATTAGTTTCTATAATTACTGACTCTCTAAATTTTTGATACTCTATAAGTTCTTTTACAATTTTTTCTTGAAATATAAAAGTATCATTGCTTTTGTCATTAACATTAACTTCTAACAATCCAGTTCTTGGAGCTAGGTATCCTAAGTTACTTAATAAAGTTGAGACAAATACTTCATTTTGACCATTTTCAGGACCCCTAGTATCTTTAAGTAATAATTTAAATTTAGTAATT
>CETI01008831.1_pt1 | contig 13300 bp, 5 predicted proteins | sample 361441 | NCBI WGS metagenome assembly CETI01 (sample SAMEA2622478, study PRJEB7988) | marine metagenome | biome: marine biome (ENVO:00000447); feature: deep chlorophyll maximum layer (ENVO:xxxxxxxx); material: "saline water (ENVO:00002010), including plankton (ENVO:xxxxxxxx)" | depth 90 m | reverse complement strand
GTGGTGGAATTGGTAGACACGCGGGACTTAAAATCCCGTGGGCAGTAATGTCCGTGCGGGTTCAAGTCCCGCCCTGGGTACGAAAAAAAATGATTGAACTATTATCCTCTGTTAAATCCTATTTTATTAGATATTTTTTCTCAACGGTTCCATTATCATAGATGTGTAACTGGAGACCTTTGTTGGTGGTTTCTTGACCTAGAATATTTATTTTTTGTAGTATAGAATTATCTGTATCTTCTATATCACTAGTTGAAATTATATCACCATTATTATTAAGCTTAATTAGATAAATAAAAGCATTATCACCACTCCCTTCAAATCCCCCAGCAACAATATATCCACCATCATTAGTTTGTTGAATAGAATAGCCAATATCATTACCATCTCCGCCATATGTTTGAGACCACTCTTCTAACCCATTTGCATTAACTTTAATTACCAAAACATCCGCTTCACTCTCAAAAACGGAATTAGAGGTTTCCCCGGCAATAATATATCCACCATCATCAGTTTGTTGAATAGAATGACCGATATCGTTACCATCCCCGCCATATGTTTGAGACCACTCTTCAAATCCATTCGAATTAATTTTAATTACCCAAACATCACGATGATACACTGGGGAGATAGAGCTAGAAGAATATGTTTCTCCAGCAATAATATATCCACCATCATTAGTTTGTTGAATAGAATAAGCAACATCAGAACCCTCCTCGCCATATATTTGAGACCATTCTTCATTACCATTTCCATCTACCTTTATTAAATAAATTTGTTGCGACAATCCTCCCCAAAAAAAAGTGCTACCAACAACAACATAACCCCCATCGTTAGTTTGTTGCACAGAATAGCCAGTATCGCCCCCACCCTCTCCAGAGACACTTAATCCATCACCAAAGCTATTGGACCATTCTTCATCTCCATTTTCATCTGTTTTTATCAAGCAGATATTTTTTTGTTCAGGAGAACCTGTTTGAATAAAACCAGTAATTATATATCCACCATCATTAGTTTGTATTGCACTATAACCTTGGTCCCAATCATCTAATTTATCTCCGCCAAACATTCTTGACCACTCTTCCTCACCTGAGCTATTCAACTTAAGTAGATAAATTTCTATATTCTCTATATAGTTGTTATAACTTAATGTAGTATATCCCGCAATAATATATCCATCATCATTAGTTTGTTTAATAGAATAACCAACATCTTCATCTTCTCCTCCGTATACTTGAGACCACTCCTCCTGTCCGCCTTCGGACGTTTTCATTATATATATATCACTGCTCCATGCTCCATTTGACCATTTTTTCCCACAAACGATATATCCACCATCATTAACTTGTTGAACAGAGTGTGCAACAAAATGATCTTCTCCATCTCCAAAAATCTGCTCCCAGCCTTGTCCAAAGCTTAAAAAAGGAATAATAAGAAGGAGTAATAGTTTTTTCATTGTATAGTATTTAGTAATACAAATATAATAGTTTAATATCTAGTAGGGGAGTGTTTAAGATTACTGCGCATTGTGTTAGGATTATCAAGAAATATATTTTCTTGTTGTAATAACTCCTTTAACTGATATATCTCTTCTAAGTTAGAGAAGAAATAGTTCGATTTGTCTCTCGCCTTGTGTGCGAAAAAATACTTTTCGTTAAACGACACAAATCACTCAAATAAAATAAGAAATATATAGTTTTTTATATATAAGGCGCCTAGTCTGTTAAATTTCCTTTTTCTTGAGTTTATTTTATCATACATTCTTGGAGAATACTAATCAATTCCTCTTTCCATTGTGCCATCCATACAGGATCATTTCGGTATTCACTAATCATTTCATTAGTTCTTTTATTGCAATCGTCAAAAGCTTGTAATCCTTGTGGTGAACTATCAGTGCTTAGTTTCATACATTGACAAGCTTGTTGTGCCGCATAAGATGGACTTAGAACAGATTCAACAAGTACTATCTCACTGCCATCATCTAATTTTAATTTTGGCTCATTGATAGATCCTGATATATTAATAATAATTCCATTTTCATTTTTTGGTAATTTTTCGTATATCCCTGATCCTAATTGTTCTTCAATTAGAAGCTGGAGAAGATTGTCATTCCACATATCATTGACTTCAATTATTAAATTATTAATTTCTGCATTTTCAAAATCACTGGAAATAACAAAATCTATCTTTGTGTCTATTGAAAATAGGGAATTTATCAAATCTAAACTTCCTATAAGTTGACGATCATGATATTTTAAATCTGTTTTTAATCTTTTTAAATTAAATCTGTTGTTTTTTAGTTTTGGTAATTCTGACACATCTCTTAGGATTTCATCCATAGTATTCTGTGGAATTTTAACACTAAAATTTTCAATATTAAGACCATAATTCAATGTTGTGCTATCAATCACCATTTTCATTGCATCTTCATCATCCATATATCCAAATTCTAGTATATTGCCTTTGAAAAATAAATCTATATTGTGCCCCAGTTTGTTTGATGTTATTTCAATTTTTTCGGTTCTATTTTGAGGATCTTCAATGAAAGTTTTAAAATTATCGTAGTTGAAATCACTTTTGCTATTTATTCCGATTGAGTTAAAAGAAAAATCAAAAAAGTTTTCACCTTGATACTCTGCGTTTAAATCAAGAGATGCATTACCAGAATTACTTTTTTGGTAAGTCTTAACTATTATGTTTTTACTTGATGCTAAAAAATCAACTTCTAGACCAATATCACACTTTTCTAATTTCGTTGCATATTCTATACTTTCAGGCAAAGCATTTAAAATATTTTGGATATCAAATTGTATTATTTTTATTCCTATTTTTTGATTTCTATCAGGAAGTTCTAAATTCATAAATTTTTCTATATCAGACTCTTTTATGCTCCCGTCATAATCTATGATTATATTCTCAGCCACATCAAGTTGAATTGTTTTTCTGTCATCATAATCATAATAATTCCATGTTTCATACTTTATGTGCGGATTTTTAAATTCTAAATGAAATGATTCTAGTTTAGTTAATTCTTGTCTATTTATTATTGTTAATACATCTTTATATGATACACCCACTTTAAATTCATCAAAAGAGAGAACAATTTCCTTTTGCGGACTATTCAACGATAGATTTTTAATCATAATTTCCATTCCTATTGAATTTACTTCAATGTCATCAAATTGAATATTAATTTCTGCTTCATCTTTTATTATATTAGTTAAATCATTTAATTGAATTCGTGCTTCCTCTGCAACTTTTTTATCTATTTGCATTTTTCCTTTTATTAGCATTAATCCAATTAATACTATACTGAAACCTATTATTAAAATTTTTTTATTCATAATCATTTTTTATATATGGTTTTTTTATACTTCAAATATAAGAGTTTAAGGTTTATATTGTAGTGTTATATCAGAAGGGTAGAGGTGCTCCTTTGTTATTAGGTATAAGATTTTCTTTAATAAGAAGGTCTTTTAATTGATATATCTCATAGAGATTTTCGTTAAAGGTGTTCAATTTGTCTCCCGCCTTGTGTGCAAAAAAATAACTAAAATCTTTGCTTCTTTTAATCTTATTTTACTATATATTCTTTCTCCACAGAACCATCATCATAGATGTGTAATTGGATTCCTTTTTTATTAGTGGTTTCTCTACCTAGGATGTCTATTGTTTTTATTAATTTACTTACATTTTTATCGCCCTCATTGATATCACTTTCATTGTTGGATGACATGAGAGAAAAGAACCTCCAAATTTCTTCACTTATATTTACATCCATGTTGCCATATGCCCCAGGCCAATCATGACCACCATTAATTACCTTATATAACCATACTTCATTAGTTGTTTCAGGTGAAGAATAAATATAGCTTTCTATAGTGCTACCATCATTATTATTAATGTTAGGTAAATTCTCAAAGCTCATCGTTGTAAGATTATTTTGATTGACAAAGTAGTCAATAGTTGAGGGGATATCTAAATAAACACCCCATCCGTCCGTATTATTTGGGTCACCTTCAAAAAGTGTTACATCGTCATTTGTTCCATGAGTTTCAAAAACAGGGATTGGGTTTTCTAGGTTACATGAATTATAAATGTCTTCAAAAATTGCTCCAGCGACTGGTGCAATTGCTTTAAATGTATTACTTGCTTGGCACGCCAGCATGTAGCTCATGTCCCCTCCATTTGACATTCCTGTTGCAAAAGTATTAGTTGTGCTTAATGTATATGTATTCTGTAAGTATTCTGCTAAACCCACAATAAAACCAACATCATTGACAGTTTCGTTTTCTTGAAAAGCGTATCCAACGTTAAAAAATGTATTACCAAAACTATCTTCTATTCCTTGTGGATAACAGACGGCAAATCCATTTTCTTCTGCAATGGCATTCATTTCAGAGTAATTCATGATGTCGATTGCACTACCTGTATATCCATGAAGCACAAATACCAAAGGAGCATTATTTTCCAAATTATCCGGGAGATATAGTATAAATTCACGTTCTAATTGATCAAAGTTGAAGAGTTCAGCAAGAATACATGAACCATTATCAATAGTTGCAAATTCATTATAATTATATGCATCTTGATTCGTGCATCCAGGTATTTCCCATTCGCATGGTTTTTGGGCTACCTCAAAATTAAAGTAACCATAATAACCGTCATTAAAACTAAATGTTTCTGTGAATGTGTTTTCATTGCTATTCAGTGATACTGTTACAGAGCCTTGATTCCAACCATCTCCAAATGTATCACTTCCTGCTATTAAATAACAACCATTTTCAACACAAAGTTGTGTAATAATAGTTTGTTGACTTATATTTCCTGTAAAACTAGTTAATGGAGACCCTTGAGTTTCCCATGTGTTTATATCATGCATCGCCCAACTCATTTCTTCCGCCCAGTTACCTGTGTATGTTTCAATTTGTAATTGATACATGTTTTCTGCACAATCATTGAATACACAAGAATTATCATCTATAAATGCATTTGCATTGTAATTGCTAGCATTTTCATCTGTACACCCTAGTCCAGAAAACACACAATCTAAGTCATTGACATTAAACAATGTGTAACCTAAACTCCCGCTTTCTAATTCAATAGTTGAGTAGTTTTGATCAAAATTGATAACATTTTCTTCAGAATTAATATCCACATAAGCTTCATTCCATCCATCGCCATATGAATCATTTGCTTGAAAGAGATAACATCCAATTTCTAAACAAACAGTGTTGTTATAAAAGGTGTTATTTTCTGTTTCAGAGCCATTAAAAGAATATATAACATCCTCAGTATTATTAATTATAGACCAACTTATTTCCTCAGCCCATTCGCCACTAAAAGTGGAGCAAATTATTTCAAATTGATTTTCATCACATTGTGCTGTGATTATTGTTGGTGTAAAATAAATCATGAGAATAATTAATAATTTTTTCATAGTACAGTATTTAGTAGTACAAATATAATGGTTTAATGTCTAGTGGGTAGTCTTAGTCTAGTGTTCAATTCAAACTAGGTGAGATAGGCTTGAATTTCTTTTTAACAATCATTGTTATTAAATTCTCCCACTTAAAACTGTTAAATGATACAAATCACTCAAATAAAAAAAGAAACATATAGTTTTTTATATACAATTATCCAAATCTGTTAAGTCCTATTTTATTAGATATTTTTTTTCCACAGAACCATCATCATATATGTTTAATTGGAGGCCTTGATGCGTATTGATTTTTCTGCCCAAGACATCTATTGTTTTCATGAGATTTTTGTAGATAATTGAAGATTCGGGGGATGATGATAGGTTACAGTTTATTAAGCCATTGGTATTATATTTTGAAACAAATTTCCAAATTTCTAAAGAGGCGTTTATATCCATATTTCCAAAGGAACCAGGCCAGTCATGTCCACCATTAATAATTCTTAATTCTTCAACAGCAACACATCCATCTCCATTGAACCAAGAATATCGCTCCACACTACTCCCATCAGAAGTATTAATATTGGGCAATTCACTGAGAATAGGATTTATGTCTGTGTCATTATAGCCTGACCAATAAGATGTTATTTCATCTACTGATAAATATAGAGGCAAATCATAATAAGTAAAGCCATCATAGCTTGAATGAGGATTGTCATCATTTGTGCCAGGAATAAGCATCATTGCAGTCGGATGAATAGGTGCGCACGGACCCCACTCATAAATATCATTTCTATAATAGTCTGAAAGCATGCTTCCAGACACCGCTACAAAAGCAGCAATTTTATCATTTAAACGACACCCTAATTCATAAGAAAAAATAGCTCCTTCAGAATAACCACAAGTATAAATACGACTTTGATCAATTAAATAGTTTTCATTTAATGAGTTAATAATAGCCTCAATAAAAAATATATCATCATGGTCTGTTGGCGCTTTATGTATCCATGAAGTAGTGCCACCATCAGGATCTATAGCCCCTTGAGGATAAATTGCTATAAAATTTGCAGTATCTGCAATTGGTCTCATATCATTTGTGTAAATAAAATCTTCTGCATATCCACTTCCACCATGAAAATTAAATAATAATGGAAACTCACTTGTTGCATCATAGCTTGCAGGAATATATAGCATGTATTCTCGTTCTTGCTCATCAAAAATCATATTTTCTGTTATCAATTGTTGCCCAAATGATAAAAAAGGAATAATAAGAAGGAGTAATAGTTTTTTCATAATAATTGAAATTTATCTTACTAGATATTTTTTCTCAACTGATCCATCACTATATATATATAATAATATGTTCTTGTTCCCATTTATAGCAATATCTCTTCCTAGTATATCGGATATCCTTATAAGTTGTTTTATGTTTTTTTCCTCTTCAATTGAAGAATTATTCTCTATGCAGATACAGTCCTCATTATATGTGCCATAAATTAATTCTCCATTTTCATTGATAGTTGCTATGCACGGATCACCAGGTAAAATACAATTATCATTATTTTCTGTTGCTGAATCATCATAATTACACGCATTTATATCCATGCAGCCTGCAATTTCATTTTCGTCACAAATCAAATCACCATCAATATCATTAATGCAGTTACCATCACAATCATAATATATTTCTGCTCCATCGCCATTACAGATGTCACATTCATCATACTCTCCAATACACCCATCTAATTCATCACATATTCCATCACTATCAACATCATTAATGCAGTTTCCATTACAGTCTAGTAACGTAATCGGATATATACATGTAATATTATCTTCTAGTGTGCATTCTGGACAATAATTACAGGCGTTCGGATTTAAGCAGCCACTGCAGGTTGAAAAATCACATGAGCCATCATTTTCTGTTGCATTCGAATTATAATTACATGCATAAAGAATTGTGCAACCCGCGATTTCTAATTCGTCACACACCCCATCCCCATCAATATCATTGATGCAATTATTATCACAATCTAAATATAGTTCTATTGGATATGTGCAAATGCCCTCATCGGTTGCATCAGAATCATAATTACAAGCTGTAGTATCTGTACACCCTATAATTTCAACTTCGTTACAAACTCCATCATTATCTACATCATTGATGCAATTATTGTCACAATCTAAATATGTTTCTATTGGGTATGTGCAAATGCCCTCATCAGTTGCATCAGCATCATAATTACAAGCTATAGTATCCGTACACCCTATAATTTCAATTTCATCACAAACCCCATCTCCATCGATATCATTGATGCAATTATTGTCACAATTTAAATATGTTTCTATTGGATATGTGCAAATGCCATCGTCGGTTGCATCAGGATCATAATTACAACTTACAGTATCCGTACACCCTATAATTTCAAACTCATCACAAATATCATCCCCATCTGTATCAATTAGACAATTACCATTGCAATCATATCCAAAATCAGCACCTGGTTGATCACAACCACATCCTAAATCATTATTATAACATGAACCATCATCATCTGTTGCTAATGGGTTATAGTTACAGGACAAAGCATCTGTACATCCATTTAGTGCAATTGTCAGGCAAGAACCATCATCATCAGTAGCAAGTGGATTATATTCTACATACAGAAAATCTGTGCATCCAGGAACTTCATCATTATCACAAATGCCATCCAAATCTTGATCATTATTGATGATTTGTCCATTTTCACATGTTTCACAATCAATTGTAAATAAACAAGAATCATTTAGTTCAGTAGCATTGGGATTATAATTACATGCCGTACTGTCTGTGCACCCAAGAATTTCGATTTCATCACAAACTCCATCATTATCTATGTCATTGATGCAAGTATTATTACAATCTAAATATGTTTCTATTGGGTATATGCAAATGTCATCATCGGTTGCATCAGGATCATAATTACAAGCTATAGTATCCGTACACCCTATAATTTCAATTTCATCACAAACTCCATCTCCATCTATATCATTGATGCAGTTATTTTCACAATCTAAATATGTCTCTATTGAATATATACATGACTCATCATTTTCTGTTGCATTCTCACTATAATTACAAGCTATGGTATCAGTACATCCAAATACTTCATACATATCACAAACACTATCTCCATCGGTATCAACTAAACAATTTCCACTACAATCATATCCATCTAATTCATACTCGCAGGATCCATCATCAATCGTATTATTTGGTTCATAGTTGCAAGCTGTTGTATCAGTACATCCTATACATTCATAACTACATGAATCATTATTGTTGGTTGCCATTATATTATAGTTACATGCATTTGGATCAGTACACCCATAAATTATATCTGGAAATTCACAACTGCCATTATCATAATTAACAGTTTCATCATAATTAGTGGCATTTGGATTCATACACCCTTCTATTAAACATGGATTATTGATAAATCCTGGACTTGGTATTGCATAACACCCATTTCCATCTTGATCAAAATTTTGTGCTAATGAAAATCCATTTAATGTTGTGTCAGATGCTTGAAAAACTAGGCTTAATATATTACCTAAATTATCGCCAAAGTAAATTGTTTCGCCATTATTGCTGAGTCCAGAATTGAAACTATTAATACCATCTTCATAGCCAAGCCAATAGCCGCCTGATTCAATAATGATATTTCCAAATGTATAATCATTAAAGGGCTGTTCATCATCTAACATAAGCCCAGTTAATAGGCAGTCAAAATCACCAGAATTATATATTTCTATATAATCGTCTGGTTCCCCCATATTATGTAATTCGGATATATACACTGTCCCTATTTCACAGAAATCAATACTATCATATTCACATGATCCATCATCATATGTAGCTGTATTATCATAATTTAAGGCAATTGGATTCATGCATCCAGGGATAAAACAATCATTGTTTTCAAATCCTGGGCTAGGTATAGAGTAACATCCATTCCCTGCATTATCAAAGCTTTGAGATAACAGGATTCCATCTTCCGTTTCTATTGCAGGATTTATTATTGTCTCTAAAGTATTAACTTCACTATTACCAAAATAAATTGTTTCTCCATTACTATTTAGGCCAGAAGAAAAACTATTAGGGTCATCTTCATATCCAATCCAATAACCACCTGCGGGTATTATAGTGTCATTAAATGTATAATCATTAAAGGGCTGTTCATCATCTAACATAAAGCCTAAGAGTGAACAGTCATGGTCACCAGAGTTATGTATTTCTATATAGTCACTTGGATCACCTAAATTATGTGCTTCAGAAACATATACAACACCAATTTCGCATGGGGCAGGGGGGCAAACTACTTCATTGTTGTCTTCATCGCACTCGATAAAGTGAGCAGTAAAGCTTATATTTTGATCAATGCTAAGTTCTAGATTTTGACTTAAAGAGTCTTCTAATAAAGATGAGGGAGGGGTATTTCCTTCATCAAAATCAAATTCCCAATGATCAAATATATATCCTGGTTCTGGTGTTGCTGAAATTGTTATTGGACAAGAGTTGAAGTACACTCCATCCCATGGATATTCAGTTGGATTAATAGTGCTAATGTTTATTGTTCCAGATGTATTTGGAAAAACATCTAGCTCTACATCATATTGTCCATCCAAATCAAATTCATCCACTATATTTTGTCTTGCATAATCTATTCTTTGATAATTATAATATAGAATAGATTCTATATCTCCTACCCAATTTTGGAGTGAGCTAATTGTAGTTAAACCATTCGCCCAATAAGAAGCATCCCAAGCATCAGGCCATTGCCATCTATCAATATGATCTTGCATTCCATCATACATATAGTCCCTAATTTCAGTTGCTTCTGATACAACGTAACTAGGTTCAAAGGTAGTGTTTATTAAGTCAGCATATCTGTTAATAAATTCACATTGAAATTGATCATTGTTGAGTAAATTATCAAAAAGGTTTGCGTGAGCGTTCCCAGTATTACGGGCGTAATCAATATAATTATCTCCTAGCCAAGTGCCAAAATAACCAAAGGCAGCGTCGGTGTCATATATAACATATCGCCATCTTCCATCTTCTGTTTGAGGTCTCCAAAGTTTGGTGTTATTTAATCCCCACCAAATACCCATCCAGTCTGAATTTTGAATATATGTTTGAATTATGAAATAGTCTTTAAAGTTTTCTAAATCAAATTTGCTATTTACAAAATCATAATAATCATCTTCATTATTATCCATCATCATTATTTGATCATAGGCATCAAAAAAATGCACATCTGAACCTGATAAAGCCTCCCATGAATTTAGTAAGTCTACTTCACTGTCATCATATCCATAATTATCTTCTACATAGTGTTCATCAATTTTTTCACGTATTCCATATATCCCCCAGTATTCACCATTTAAATATAAGATACATGGTTCATAGGCCATATTATCTGCATGAGTTTCTTGACTTACTCTAGAGATGATTGCATCTTGTATTTTGTCTGAGTTTGTGTGTTGTCCACCATTCCTTAAATTAATATTATTAAAACTTTGAATAAAATCTTTTTGTGGAATAAGTGGCCATTCTAATGGCCCCGTATAACTTGATTTAAAATCAAAACGAAAACTTTTTTGTGGTTCTGATCGACTCCATCCTCCATGTATTTCTAAATCAAATTCTTCCTCTGCTCTTTTGACCTTATCTCCATCAAAATACTCTAATCGAGACCACCTTGACCAAGGTTCCCAAAAATTAGATCCAAAATATGGATACTCCGAACTAGGCATAGATCCAAAAACATAAATACCTTCTTCTTCATCCCACAAGTTTACAGAATCAGTAAAAACAGAAAATACAGGTAATTCATAATTATCTTGATTGATTATATATGTTCTGTCAATAAGTTTGCTAGGTAGCCAATTATCATTTCCTAAAGCTTTTATACTAAGGACTGTTGTAGAGTTAAATGAGATTGGCTCTGTATAAATTTCGTCATTATATGTGGGGACGTCTCCATTTGTAGTGTAATAAAATTCTGCATCAACAGAGCTAGATATATTAATTGTTAATGCTGAGTCGCCAACATCGTACCAGCCAGAGGGTAATAGCTCTGGCTCAGGAGTAATTCCAACATAACACCAACTATCGCCATTTAATTCATCTGGAGTGGGAGTGTCAAAGTAACACCATTCACCCACACCATCAGGAGATCTTCCTTTAGAAAGCCCTGTGCTAAGGTTATTATTAACAGCTGTGCTATCTACAATAGATCCATTCATATTGCTAATAATAACATGCTCATCATTTGAAAGCTTAAAATTAGTATGGTATATAGATGTAGTATCTAAATTAAACCATTCAGGAGTGTCCTGATAAAAATAATTGTCTGAATTTATCCCTGCAGAAAGAAAAAAATTACTACTCATATCAGACGACGTAGTAGAAGCATTATGTACTTGAATTGCTAGAATGTTATCCGTTGGGGATAGTAAATCATTTAGCTCTTCTTTATTAAATATTATATTATCAGCTTCGCCTCCCCAATATAAAGCGGCCTCATGCTCCCAATCCGCAGTGACATTATATGCTGGCAGATATCCAGTGATATTATCCGAACGCATTATTTCAACACCATTAAGATAAGCAACAAAGCTATCATCATAATCAGCGTGTAGTGCTAGTCTCGTTAAATCATCAATATCTACTAAATCAAATGCCTTCCTTAAGTATATAGACACAACATTATTGGGCAATGAAATTGTAGTGTTATCATCATTATCCCCATAGCCAACCCCCCCAGGGCCAGTTGTCCAATCAGAATTAAAGCTATTATTCTTCCAATTGCTATCTGGCTCTTCATTTCCAATAAAGTATTCCCATTCATTTTCTGCAAGGATGATTGACTCCCAGTGGCGTGTTCGATAATTACGATCTTTTCCAGATGCACAGATCAATATTATTCCCATTGATTCAAGTGTTTCATTTGGGAGTTGCCATTTGTCTAATTCATTGATTTTGTCAGATAAATAATAATTTGATAATTGAACAGTGCTATCACTAGTGTTAATAATTTCAATCCAATCAGCATTATCTAAATCTTCATCTATATATCCGTTGTTAGAAGAGAATTCATTAATTTTTATTTGTGAAATTCCATTCAAATAGCATAGAGAAAAAAGTAATAGTAATAAGTATTTTCGCATTATTTTATAAGATATTTTTTCTCTACAGTCCCATTGTGATATATATAGATGATTGGTCTAGTATTGGAATCTCCATGTATTTCCCGACCTAAAACATCTATTGTTTTAATTAAGATTTTTTCTTCATTGTTAGATTCGTCCATACCTGTGCACCAGTGATGTTCAGTGTTAGATCCGTCTAGCGATATAGATTCACCATAGCAATTGTTATTATCTGCCCAAGTAGCATTTGGCCATCCAGCAATAATAAGCATTGGTAATTCAGAAAATGAACAACTCGAATATGCACCTTCAAATCCATTGTTAGGATTCCCATCTAAATCTAATTGGAAATAATCTCCTGCACATGAGTTTCCACAACCATCCCCATTAACATCTAAGCTCCACAAGACGCCATACTCACAACAAGCATCAATGCATTGTCCAGTAGCATTAGGATCATAATTACATGCATCTATATCCATACATCCAATTAAAACACAAGAACCATCATCATAGATACATTCTTCACAGTAATTATTAGCATTTGGATCTGTACATCCCAAACACGATTCATAGTCACAACAATCATCAATACATTGTAAAGTAGCATTAGGATCATAATTACATGCTAAAGGGTCTGTACATCCAATAAAAACGCAAGAACCATCATCATAGAGGCATTCT
>CETI01063162.1_pt1 | contig 13368 bp, 8 predicted proteins | sample 361441 | NCBI WGS metagenome assembly CETI01 (sample SAMEA2622478, study PRJEB7988) | marine metagenome | biome: marine biome (ENVO:00000447); feature: deep chlorophyll maximum layer (ENVO:xxxxxxxx); material: "saline water (ENVO:00002010), including plankton (ENVO:xxxxxxxx)" | depth 90 m | reverse complement strand
TTAATAAAGCACATGTCAATGCACAAAAAAAAGTAGGTAAATAATGGGTGGACCTGATTTAGATATTGAATACGCCTTAGCAAAAGAAGAAGAGGAATAATGGCAAAAAAAGTTAGTTGGATGTGGGGTGGCAAAAGATATTATGGAACTCTTATTAGAGAAACTAAAACACATAAATTTGCTAGAACACATAATGGAAAGATAAAAAAAATTAAAAAATAATTTTGATAAGCATATCTTGTCCTCGCTGTGGTGGACCACTTATACCAAGTGACGACATGAAATGTCAAAACAAAGAATGTAAAAACTATGGAAAAAAATAAACTATGTTACGCAGCAGGATGTCACAGACCTTTACCTAAAGGTAAAAGAAAATATTGTAGTGACAGATGTTATAACAGAATATCTATGCAGAAAAAACGAGCAAAGAAAAAAGGTATTGAATGGACACAAGAAACTGATGTATTAACAATACCTAGCAAAAAAAATGTACAATCTCGTAGAGGTAAAGTTTATAACGACATAATCGAATCAGGATTAGCAGAAGAAATACTTAAAGAAAAAAATACTTTATCTGATGTAGCAAAAATATTAGACACCTCTATTGCTGCAGTATCTATGGCGTATAACGCATACATAGAAGATTTAGAAAACCAAGTTGAAAAAGAAAACTGGGAACAACCACAAGTTGCAGAAAAAACATTAGAAGATTTTAAAAATTTTAGAGATAGATATTTTCAGACAGAAAAAGGTGAAGCATACGAAACACCAGATTTTCATATAAAGTGGATTAATTCTATTTTAGATGCTATAGAAAATGGTGAACAACAAATGATACTGTCACCACCACGACATGGTAAGACAGATTTATTAATACATTTTGCAGTGTGGCTCATTTGCACAAAACCTAACATTCGTATTTTATGGGTAGGTGGTAACGAAGAGATTGCAAAAAACGCAGTCAGTTCTGTACTAGACCAACTCGAAAGTAATGAATTGTTAATAGAAGAAATATGTGGTCCTGGACCAAAATTTAAACCTAGTACAAGAACTGGGAAATCTTGGTCACAAAATGGTTTTACTGTAGGAACTAGGACAGTTACTGGTATCAAATCACCTACCATGGTGGGTTTAGGTAGAGGTGGTAAAATTTTATCAAGAGACTGTGACATAATTATTGCAGACGACATTGAGGACCACACTTCTACTATGCAACCATCTTCAAGACAAAACACAAGAAGTTGGTGGACAACAACTTTGTCAAGTCGTAAAGAAGAACACACAGCTATGGTCGTTATTGGTTCAAGACAACATTATGACGATTTGTATTCGCATTTGTTAGAAAACGAATCTTGGAAAACTATCGTAGAAGAAGCACATGATACTGGTTGTAACTTACCTGATTGGAACGAAGACGAACATAAAGAATGTATGTTGTGGTCAAGTAAAAGAACTTACAAATGGTTAATGGATAGAAAACGAGCAGCAGAAACTACAGGTGGTAGAGCTATATACGAAATGGTTTATCTTAATGTTGCTATGCCTGATGGATTGGCTTTATTTGACAGGGTAGAAATAGAAGAGTGTCGTGACCAAAAGCGTGACATAGGTAACATTCCAAATGGTACAAGATTAATTGCAGGATTAGACCCTGCATCTACAGGTTATCAAGCAGCATTTTTATGGGCATACGAACCTGTAGACAATAAATTACACATGGTAGATATGAACAACAGTCTAGGTGGTGGCATACCACAAGCATTGAATGTAATAAAAGAATGGTGGATGAAATACAATCTGTCACATTGGGTAATAGAAGAAAATGGTTTTCAAAAAGCAATTAGACAAGACAAAAGTATTAGAGAATTTGCATCAGGTCATGGTATATTTTTAGAAGGTCACGAAACATACAAAAACAAATTTGACCCTTTGTATGGTGTTACAGCTATGCGACCAATGTTCCAAGAAAAAAATATTTCTTTGCCATATCTTAGCTTTGAAGCACAAGAAAAGGTAAACTTATATACAAGTCAGTTGGTTTATTTCAGCTCTGCTAAAAATAAAAGCAAAAGTGTTGGAACTAAAACTGACATAGTTATGGCTAGTTGGTTTCCAATGAGAGCAATTAGGCGTATGCAAAAAGAACGCTTTGCAGAACTAGGATATGATTATAATCCTAGCTTTGAAGGGTACGAACCTAGTAGTATGGATATAGATAGTTGGAGTTAAATGCCATTAAATAGTAAGAAGTTATACGATAAAATAGATTATCTTAGAGTTATAAATCAAGAACAAATGATTGATAGGTCTAGGATTCGTGACATTATGAATGGTGGAGAAGCTGCTGTAAAAGCATTGCTAGGTAATACTGTAAATGTAGAGTACCACGAGTTACCTGCACCAAATATGTTTTTGACTGCACTAGAACGATTTGCACAAAAATTAGGAAGAAGTCCTGATTTAAAAGTAGATATTATAAATCAAAAAGATAGCGAGAGAGCTAGAAAAAAATCAGAAAAAGTAGAACGAATTGTTACATCTTACGACAAATTTCAAAAACTACACATGCAGTTACCACAAGTTGCAAGATGGCTACCAGGTTATGGGTTTGTTGCTTGGACTATAGGACATAAAAGAGATAAAGATGGTAACCCTTATCCCTATGCTGAATTACAAGACCCATTTAGTTGTTACCCTGGAATATTTGGTAACGACCAACAACCAAAGGAATTAGCAATAATTCGTAGAGTTCCACATACAATATTGGCAGAACAATATCCTGAAGCAAAACAATATATATTTGCACAAGAAGAAAATGATGATGGTTTTCAAAATCCATATTCTGCATTACTAGATAGTACAGACAGAGCAGGAGGATGGGCTAACTCTACAGGTCATGGAAAAGTTGTAGTTGAGTATAGAGATGAAGAAGGAACTTATGTATTTCTTCCTGAAAACAAAAAAATTATAGATTTTATGCCAAACATATTAAATTCAGGACCTTGTTTTGTTTTAGCAAAAAGATATGCGTTTGACCAAATGCAATCACAATTCCAACACATTACAGGTCTTATGGCTAATATGGCAAAAATTAACATACTTGGAACTATTGCTATGGAAGATGCAGTATTTACAGAAACAAACATTGTTGGTGAGATAGAATCAGGAAAATATAGAAAAGGCAGATTTGCTGTAAACTATTTGACACCTGGTTCACAAGTGTCTAAGCCAGTCAACAATCTACCATACCAATTATTTCAACAAGTAGATAGACTTGAACGACACTTGCGATTAGGTGCAGCTTATCCTGTATCAGATGATGGACAAAGTCCTAACTCATTTGTTACTGGTAGAGGATTAGAAGAACTTGGTCAATCTGCGTCATTGCATGTAAGAGAATACCAGACAGTATTAAAAGAAGCATTGCAAGAATTAGACGCTAAAAGATTAGAATACGATGAAATTATGTTTCCTAATAAGCGTAAACCTATTGCAGGAAGACATAAAGGAACTGCGTACAAAGAATCTTATACACCATCATCTGACATATCAGAAGTTTATGAAACAAGAAGAGTCTATGGTGTTATGGCAGGGTTTGACGAACCACAAAAAATTATTACAGGTTTGCAATTAAAACAACAAGGTATTATTGATACACAGACATTACAAGAAAACATGGATGGGTTAGATAACATTACTAAGATACAACAACGAATAAGTGCAGAAAAAGCAGAGACAGTATTGTTTGAATCTTTAATGGCACAAGCAGCACAAGGTAATCCAAAAGCTACTATGGCAGCAATAGAAATAAGAAAAGACCCACAAAAAATGTCAGAGATACTAGATAAATTTTATACATCAGAAGGCGAAGAACCATCACAAGAAGAGTTAGCTTTGATGGGTCAACAACAACAAGCTCAACAACAAGGTTTAAATTTAGGTCAATCACCAGTAGGAATTGAACAAGTGTTAGGTGCTTTAGGACAACAACCAGAAGGTGCGTAATGGAAGAAAATATTATTAACCAAAAATTTTATGATATTATAAATCAAGAAAATTGGGATGAAACAGATTTTAATTTTGACCCTACAATTCGTACAGAGATAATATCACAACAAGAAGTACCACTTGGAAATGTAATGTTACCTACACCTATTCCTGGTATATGGATAAGTTTAGATATTGGTTTTAATATAGAGGGTCAAGAAGATGGCTAATGGAAACAGAAGAGGAAGAAAACCTAGTAAATTAAAACAAAATACAGATATGAAACCAGATAGTGCATACTATGATGTGTACGAACCACCAAGAAAAGAAGGTGACCCAACAGGACAAACAGGTGCTTTAGCAGCACAAGTCAGTTCTGCTCCTCCTATAAATCAAGAAGCAGCTCTTACATCTGGACCTGCTAATGTAGGACCTTTACCTTCTCCAATAAATATTGCTGCACCAACTAACAATGTATTTGAACCAAATACTGCAGGTATACCTGTAGGTCCAGGAAGTAATGGACCTAGAGTTGTAGCTACAAACACATTGCAAAATTTCTTAACAGTAGCAAAAGAAATTACTAAAGACCCTATTTTTGACGAATTATTAGCAGAAGACATTGTACAAGAACCTGTTAGTAATCCAGAACAAGACGATTACTTTGGTATTTAATGAGAGAATACAGACAAATATTATTTGGTCCACCAGAATTAGATAGCTACATAGCAGACAACACACAAGCTAATTTAAAAGAATTAGAATTTTTTAGAAATACAATGACACCAGAAGTTGCTGAACGAGCAGCTAATCTATCTAAATCATATCCAAACTTAGACCCTAAATTAGTTATGTATGGGTCTTTATTGGGTGTGGAGCATGATTCTAATTTAGCTTTAGAATTAGCAGGTAGACAAAATAGTGTTGCTATAAAAAATAATCAAAAAGCATTAGCTTCTGTAAGTGTAGGAAAAAGAGCATCACAATTAGGTTTGTTAATGTTAGATTTAGGTTTTCAACCTTTATCAAGAAATTTCAAATCTACTATTGTTGCTACAGATAACAGCAATGTTAAAGCTAATAGGTATCAGACTGTAGCTGCAAATACACTTTTAGGTGTTGCAGGTGCTGCAACAAGTTTTGCAACACTTGGTGTTAAAGATGGTGAAGTTGCTGCAGAGAGAATGAGAAGAGCTATCTTTGGAGATAAATTTGCAGATGTATACAAAGAAGCAAAAGATAATTATGGACCAACAGAATTTAATTTAGCATTTGACCAACTACGACAAGGTAAGCCATTAAATTTAGGTAAAGGTTTTTTTCCTGCTTCTACAAAAATACAAGACACACAAGGTTATAAAGATTTAAAAAGACAAGGATTATCTGATGAAGATGCTTATAGGGAATCTGTAGAAATTTATGGAGTTCCTATAACAGAACAATTTGAAGAAGCAGAAAATCAATATAAAACAGAAACAAGAAAAGCAGGACAAGTAAATATATCACCAGGTCGTATTGTTGCAGGACAATTTTTTAGTAAAGAAGATTTTGGATATGCAATAGGTTCTGCAGTATTAGATGGTGCTTTTAGAGTTTTAGGTGACCCTACAAACTATGCACTTGGATATTTATCAGGTGCAAAATTAGGATTGCGTAGTTTAGTTGACGAAGGATTACAACAAGCATTTAAAACTGTAAAAGTAGGAGATGATATAAAAAATGTTCCATTAATAAAACAATTTATCCAAACTATTAAAGGTGGCAAAATTGAAATTGGTGGTGTTGAAAGAACTATAACTAGAAAAGAAGCTAGAAAATTAATGTTTGGAAGCACAGCTTCAAAAATAGTAGAAGAAACAAAAAGAGGCGATAAATTAGTAGATGCTTTTGTTGCTAACAAAGATTTATCTGTGTTGATGGATATGCCAGGTTTAAATCAAGCTCCACCAGAATTATTAAGATTGTTAACAGCAATAGACGACAAAAATTTTATGAAAACTGTTTTAATATCAGTAATGAGAAATGGTAATTTAGCAGGTGTTGATGATGTATTAGCTTTACGATATGGTATAACAGATGATGTTGTACAAGCTATTGTAAAAGGTAGACAACTTACAGTTCCTATTGCACCTAATCTTGTAGGCGAAGCATCTAACGCAATAGCAAAAAAATTATTAGGTAAAGATACAGATGTAAATGTTGCAAGAAATATATTAAAAGGAATTAATAAATCAAAAGCAGTATTTACAAAAAATGCAGAAGATAATTTATTTACAGGAATTATAGGTGTTGGTGCAGATTTGCGTAGAACATTACCTAGAAGATTATCCAGATATTTTGATTTATCACCTGATAGATTGTTGTCTATAAACAATGTTGGAGAAAGTGCTAGAAGTTTAGATGGATTAATGAAAGCTGCAAGATTTAGTAGAGATGCTAGAAATAAATATTTAAACGATATATTAGATACTGATGCAACAGATGACATGTTAACAACAGTAAGAAAGGTATACGCAGACATTAAAGATAAAATAGTAGAACGAAATCCAGACTTAGAAGATTTTAGAGAAGAGTTAGCAGAAACAATGGATTTTCTTGCTAATGAATCTGATTTAAAAAGGTATCTTACTACAGAAGATGGTAAACAACTAGCTTATCCAGGAGTCAAATACAAAATAAAAACAACAAGAAAAAAACCAAATGGTGAAGAAGAAATAGTTTGGGAAGCTACACCTACAGCACAGATGATTTCTGAATATATAGACAATTATATTCCCTTAATTGATTATGCAGAACTAGAAGCATATTTTCCATTGTTTAGAAAAATTGTTGGAGCAAAAAAATCTGCAAAAAGAGAATTTATAGAAGGTAGTACAGAAGAAGCGTATACAAGATTATTAAAACGAATCTATGGCAAAAGATTAAAACCTGACCCTAGAACAGGAAGAATGACTCCATCAAGTCAAACTACTATGGGTTATCTTTATGAAGATTTACTTTTGCAAAGAGTATTGAAACCAGTATGGATGTTAAGACCTGCATTGGTCACAAGAGTTATACCAGAAGAAGCATTAAGAATTATATTTAGTGGTTCAGGTGTAGGTTTAAATCATCCTTTATCATATTATGCTTTTAAATTAGCAGCAGGAAAATCTTTAGAAATGCAAGATGCTTATGGCAAAGTGTTGTGGGGAACAAGAATATTAAAAAAAGAACAACCTTTTACAGAAGAAATATTAGGACCAGAATTTATAAAAGCTGCTTCTATTGAATATCCACAAATAGAAAATATTTTAAAACATATAAAAATTGGTGTTAACGAAGTAGGCATGGCATCAGATGATTATGTAGCGTGGGTTGTTGCAGGTAATGATGCAAGAGATTATATATTTAAAGAACAAGGATTAGAAATTATAACAGCATTAAAACAAGGTTCTGGTTTATTAAAAGAAACAACAACAGATGGCAATAGTATTGCAAGAGCTATAGCTAACAACAGAACAGGTGGTTCTATAGATATGAAGACAGGACAATTAAATCCACCACAATTTGGTGCTGTTAGTCCATATAAAAACCTTGGTGTTGATTTTGCTGTAGGAGAATTAGCAAACGCATTAGGTAAAAGTCCTGGAACAAATTTAGAAGAGTTGCTAGAACCATTATTAATTAATTTTCTTAAAGATGATGCACAAGCAGCAATAAGGCAAAAATATTTAAACAAAGAAAATCATGTTTTAGGTTGGTGGCTAGATGAAGTTGACAACAGATTATATTTAGATGTATCAGTATATTTAAATAAATTGACTGATGTTACACCTAAGAATATTGAAAAAGCATTAGTAGGTTTGTCTACATTAGGTATAAAAGGTAAACAACTTAGTGCTTATATACCTGATGATACTGTTGGAGAAGTATTTCTAGCTAACTTATTAAACTCTGACGATTTAAAAATGTGGAAAAAAGTTATAGACACAGATGACAATTTGCTTTGGTTTGTAAACAAAAATGCTCCTAACAAAGAAACATTAAGAAATGCTGCTACACAAGATATAGTTACAAGAAAAGCAGTTATGGAAGCATTGTTTGATACAAATTTTGATGTAGCAAAAATTATTAGAAGAGACAAAAGAGGTATAGGTAATATAGCTCCTGATGGTAGTTGGTTACCATTGACTGAAAATTATTTACAAGCAATGTCAAGAAAAGCTATGAATCAATTTTTTGAGCCTGTAAAAGGAAATAATTTAGATGGCGTTTACACAGGTTACGATAAAATTGTTAATGGTCAAACACAACCAGATTATATAAGAAACTGGGTACATCAACTTTTGTTGTTAGCTAAAAATCCTGTAACTGCAAGATTAATTAACGATGGTGTAGATGACACTATGGAGTATTTATTAAAATCTTATGATGGTAAACAAATTATGCAGAAGATGGTAAAAGAAGCAGATTTAAGAGGTAGAGAAGCAAAAGAACAATTAGACAATCCTGTTGCTTTAAGAAATAATTTAGAAGCATTAGGTTATAGAATATCAAGACATATTGGTGGTGAGTTTTCTATACTTGACCCAATTAGTGGTACACCTCGTACAGAGGATTGGGCAACACAAATTAGATTTACAGATGGTGTTATGACATATCCTTTGTATAAATTTAATTTTGACAAAGGTTCAAGTTCAGCATTAAATTTTCTTAAAAATGGTGGTTTTGTAAATGGTCAAGATTGGGTAGAAGCATGGACTATAGCATCACAAGGTGGTGGTATGCGTACAGTGCAAGGACAAGTAGGTAAATATTACAAAGATGTTTGGAAGTTGTTTAAAAAAGATATTAATTTATTTCCTAACAAAGTAAATGGTGCATATTTGTCTTTAAATAATAAATTTAAATCACGAGGTGGTTTAGACGCTGCTGCAGGAAGAATGGATTTATTATTAGAAAAACTATATACAACATTTCTTACAGGACCATCAGATATTGCAAATCGTGACCCATTGTGGAGATATAGTTTTTATGAAAGTGGTATTGAAGCAATAAAAGATATGGACGAACAAACTGCACTAGATTTCTTAAAAGGTGCAGAAGCATCATTGCGTGGTAGTAAAGTTGGTGACAATTTATTAGGAGATATAGTTGATGAAATAACAACATACAGAGAAGTAGGTTTTGGTGGAGAAATAAATAATATAGACGATTTAAATCTTATATTAGGTAAAAAAGCAGCACAAATTACTATGGACTTGCTTTACTCCACAAAACAAAGACATCAGTTTTCTGACACCTTATCTTCTTATATTCCATTTCCAGAAATAGGTGCTGAAGTTTACAAGTCTTGGGGTAAATTACTTGGTACTGCACCACAAAAATTTAATCGTACACGAATAGCATTTGATGCAGGTGACGAAGGTAAACCATGGGATGCTGAAATGGGATTCTTTTTTCAAGACCCTGTATCTGGTAAAAGAATGTTTAGTTACCCTGACCCATTTGGAATAATACAAAAAGGATTTTTTGGCGATGATTATCGTGACCAAGGTGTAAGAGTTAGACCTGCAGGGTTTTTAGCATCTTTAAACTTAGTTACAGCTAATGGTTTTTTGCCTGGAACTGGTCCAAGAGAAGTATGGGCTTTAGAATTTTTTGAGGATATGGTAAGAACATTACCTAAATTTATTACTAGAAATGTTCTTGGTGACTTTAGAACAGATGTAGGTGACCCATATTCTTTACTTGCTGAATTAGTTCCATCGTATGCAGAAAAGTTTTTTACTTCAGAATATTTTAAAAACAATTCTGTAGAAAAACTAGACGAACGATATGCAAGTTCTGTAATAGATACATTAGCTGCTATGTATGCAACTGGTAATTTAGAACCTACTGATAGTGGATTAGCAGCAGAACAAAAAGAAAAATTTAAACAAGCTGCAAATAATCAATGGTTAATAAGAGGATTAGTACAAGCTACACAACCTACTGCAATACAACCAAGAATAGAATTAAAAGATAAAAATGGACAGTGGTGGTTTGTACAAACACTTAAAGAAGAATACAGAAAAATGTTAGAGATAAATGATTATGATTATTCTATTACTACAACAGAATTTATAGATAGATTTGGTATAAATCCAATACCATTAACTCAAAGTAAAAAATTTTCTAAATATAAAACGCCATATACAGAATCAGCAGTAGAGTTTTGGACTACACCAAAAAATAGAGAACTTATGGAAAGTCATCCAAGAACTGCTTATTTTATTAGACCTGACACTATTGATGACGATTGGACATGGAGTGCAGATTTTAATAGAATTAGAGAATATTACGATGAAGATGAATGGGATTATTTAGCAAGACAAACATTGTTAGAAAGAGAATTACAATTACATAAAGAAGAATTGCAAACTATTGCTGATGAAAGCGATACTGATAAATATACTAATGTGTGGGTTGATGGTAATTATGCTTTATTTAGAAGAGCAAAAGAAAAAGAATATCGTATTAAAGCATTTTCATCTTTAGGTTTTGGAGAAATTAAAGCTGACCCAAGTCTTGATATACAAGAATTATATACATGGGAAGATAACAAAACACTAAGACAATCACCAGAATTTGTGCCATTAAACAAATATTTAGAATTAAGAACACAAGCAGAAGAAGTATTAAATAATGGTGGTGAGTGGATGGGTGTAAGATTGGCAAAACCAAATAGACCTTCTGTTGACCCATTATTAAGTAAAACAGATAGAGCATCAGCAGTTAGAGATGTATTGTTAGAAGAAGGTAAAAAACTAATTAAAGAATACGAAGATACATTCTTTAATCAATTATTTTATGGTATTCTGTTCTATGAGGTTGACAATATGAGATATGATAAATAATGACTGCACCAATAGATTATAGAGGTTACCAAGACAATAAAAGTGGTTTTATATCTTCTTTACTTAGTAATAATTTTATACCATACGCTAAAGAAATTGGTATTGAACCATTAAGACAACAAGACCATCAAGTTAGTTATTATTCTATAAACGATTTGTTTTCTATACCAGGTATAAACAATCTACCATCAGTGTTATATTTTCAAAATTTAACAAATTATAATGATGTAGATTTAGTAGAAGTAAGAACACAATTAGCACAATTACAATTAGATTTAAAAACAGTTACAGATTCTATTGAATATAACGATGAAGTTATAAAATTTTTTGGTGATATTGCTACAGATGTTAATGATATAACAGGAACAGTTAGAGAAAGTTTTAATTTAGATGTAGAAAATGATGTTAATTTTAAACAACAAGTAAATGCTTCACTTAGCGATGAAGCTATAAATTCTTTTGGTTTACAAGAACCTGAAACACCATATATTTATGATGAAACTGCTACAGGAATAGCAGGACAAAGTAATATTTTGACATTAGGTGGTAATTTTTATAATAAGGATGGACAATATACAAACAAAAATGGAGAAGTAATTGTTGGTCCAGATGGTAACGCTAAAGAAGCACCATATAAAAAAGGTGATGGTTGGGAATTGTTTTGGCAAAGAGGTGACATATTTGAAATACAACAAAGAATTGTTGCAGCAGGAGGACCTGCACCAGAGAGATTAGGTGTATGGGATAGTGGATTAGAAAAATACATGAACAGTGTATTAGCTTTTGCAAACGATTCACTTAGTTGGGAATCAGATGTTAAAAGTGGAATTAGTCTTGCTAATGCTTGGAATAGTGCATTACAAGAATTTAAAGTACAAAACGAAGGTGGAACACAACTAGCAGAAATTTTAACTGCTGTTGGATATTCTACAATTAATGAGCCTAAACCAACTGCATCAGAAACAAAAGATAAAGTAGATGAGTTGTATGGTGAGTTTGGTATAAAAGCAACTGCAAAAGATTATCAAGACATTGGTAATGCTTTTATGGAATTATCACAACAAGCTGCAGCTAGACAAGATGAAATAGAATCTAAAGCTGTAGGTCTTAAAGATTTATTATTAGGTACAACTAAATTTATGTCATCACCACCAAACATGGAAACGCCAGAAGGTTTAGAATATCAAAAAGCATTAAATGATGGAAGAATACTAGAAACAAGTACAGGTATATACATGATTCCTGACCCTGAACAACTAGCACAAGATAAAAATATACCAGAAGCAATAGATGTAGATACTACACTTAGACAACAAATCCAAGACAGAGAAGCAACAGGAATACAAGGTGTAAAAGATAGAGATATGGCTCGTAGTAATGCTACATTGTTTAAAAAGAATTATTTAACAACAGTAAACACAGGATTAGGATAATGGAACAAGAATCATATTCATCATACGAAGTTATTGTAGCTTTACAAAATATAGGAATATCACAAGAAATTATTGAGTATGTTGTTCCTATAGCAGGTTATGAGTCAAGAGTAGAAGGAACACTTTTTACGAGAGATGCGTTAGATAAGTTATCTCCATCATGGGGTATATTCCAAGCAAATGTAGACTCAATGGCACCTGGTATATATAAAGCTATGAATGAATTAGGTGTGGATATTCCTGGCATGTCAGATGAACAAAAAAAAGTTTTAATAGAAAATAAAGCATTACCTGGGCAAGAAGAGTTTATAGATTTTACAGAAGACCAAAAAGAATTTGTTGTTGATTGGTTTAAAAATCAAGCAGATTTAAATGCTAATGCTTTAGTTTTTAAATATATGCTTGAACAAAAAATGAAAGATAAAAACACAAATGATTTTAAAGTTGCAGTAGATGCTATGTACCCAATGACAGTGTCTAAATTTAATGATTTAAATAACGAAGATGCACAAGCTGTAAAGACACAAATAAGTGATATAGTAACATCTTTTTTTAATGACCCAGACAGAGGGATTCCAGAACCAGAAGAAGGTTTTGACCCTACTGCAGGTATGGACACAACAACTACTACAACTTCAACAACTATGCCACCAGAAGAAACAACAGAAACTGAAACAAAACGAGTTGATACAAGTTCAGATTATAGGTCACAAGTTCCTAAACAAGCAGGTACTTATGAAGAAACACAGTATATGACAAGGATGAGAAGACTTAATCCTAATTATAGAAAGGACCAATTTTTGAAAAATTTTGACAATGTTACAAGGTTTAAGAAAAAAGACCCTACACAATTTAAAGAGAGACCTGTTGTTGAAGAAGATGAAATTAAATTTCCATTTGGTACACCAGTAACATCACAAGAGGTTTTAGATTTACTAGAGTAAAATAATGGATGATGATTTAAATCCAAAAATATCTGATGATGACATAACTGTTAAAGGTATTTTTACAAGCACACCTACAGATGTAAAAGGTCCAAGTTTTGTTTATGCAGAAATTAGAGAAAT
>CETI01228453.1_pt1 | contig 13374 bp, 14 predicted proteins | sample 361441 | NCBI WGS metagenome assembly CETI01 (sample SAMEA2622478, study PRJEB7988) | marine metagenome | biome: marine biome (ENVO:00000447); feature: deep chlorophyll maximum layer (ENVO:xxxxxxxx); material: "saline water (ENVO:00002010), including plankton (ENVO:xxxxxxxx)" | depth 90 m | reverse complement strand
AACTGCTAATCCTCCCATAGTCCAAGCAACAGGAAATCCGTAAAAAATTAAAGTAATGAAACTAAAAAATAATAGAATTGCCATGAAATGTTCTAAAATTAATTCCATTTATTTTCCTTTGCCAAATTTTAAACGAAGAGTTGTTAATACTCGTGTCATTCTTGAAAGACCTGCTAATAATAATAAAAAGAAACTTATTACTAAAAAACCTTTTACAAACCATCTTGCTGGTAAACCATTAGCTGATGTTGATCTTTCGCTTGTTTCCCAGGATAATTCAAAAAAAGGAATTGAATAGATAAAAACTAAAATTATAAATGGTAAAAATAATAAGAGAATTCCAAAGAATTCAAACCATAATCTTTTTTTAATAGATAATTTGTCAGTTAAAACATCTACCCTCACATGTCCATCGACGACGTAAGTAGATGATAGTCCAATCAACCAACCTATAGCGTATAGATGCCATTGTAACTCCTCTAATTCTATCATTCCATTCTTAAATACGTATCTTAGAATTACGTTTATAAGAATTACTGCCACTAAAATTATCCAAAACCAATTAAATATTTCACCAACGTTTGTTACAAAATTATCAATTTTTCTTGTAACTGGAGTATGTTCTAGTTTAATCTTTTTATCTAATGCACTAGTTTCTGTTAAATTAATTGTCATAATATTTTCTTAAAGACGAAAGCAGCCGGTTTCCCGACTGCTCTCTAACTTACATTAAACTTTTATAGTTTTATACTAAAAGTTTCTAGGTAAATATCCCCATTTTTGCCAAACATCATATTCTTTCATAAATGCTTGTTGAGAATTCCAAACTCTTTTAAAGTCAGCATCTTTTGCAGATTGCTCAGCCATTACTTTGGCACTAACTTTTTGTAATTCTCTCAAAACGCTATCAGGCAATCTAGCTGCTGTTACACCTTTAGAGGGAAAACTTGCAATTTGTTTTCCTTGTAAAAATTCACCAGTAGTTATTGCTCTCATTGCTGCTGCTGTACAAGCCATTTCAAACAATGCTTGATCGGCTTTACCCATTTTCTTCCATAGATCTAAATTAACCATGAAGTGAGTAGATGTAGATACTTGGTGCCAACCTGGAAACAGATTGAACTTTGTTATTTTATGAAAACCTAGCACTTCATCAATTGCAGGCATTGAATATTCTGTTGCATCTAGAGTTCCTTTTTCTAAAGCAGCAAAAATTTCACCACCAGCCATTAAAGTTGCAGATGCTCCTATTTCGTTTAATACCATTCCTCCTAAACCAGAAAAACGAATTTTTAAACCTTTAAGATCACCTAAGCTTTTAATTGGGTTTCTATACCAACCTGCAGTTTCAGGTCCAATAGTACTACATAGCAAAACTTTAATATTCTCTTTATTATATATTTCATTTGCTAATTTTGAACCTTCTCCTTCAAACCACCAAGCAGCATATTCCCATGGTTCCATTCCGAACGGTACAGCTGCAAACAAAACTGCTGCTGGAATTCTTCCTTGGTCATAAGCCATATAGTTATAAGCTGCTGGTAAATCACCTTTACTTATAGAAGGTGAAATTTCCAACGGTGGAAGAATTTTTCCAGGCTCATATACCTTTAGCTTAATTCTCCCATCAGTAGCTTTGTCTAAAGTGTCTGATAAACGAGCAACAGGATCACCTAATGCTGGCCAACCAGTATTGAAAGTGGACTGCACTTTCCATCTTATTTTTTCCGCTGCATTAACTTGCTGAAATGAAAAAGTAATCATTAAAGCGAATACAGCAAAAACACCAATAAACGAGTTTATTAGCGATTTTGATTTTTTATTTTTCATACTTTCCTTTCTTTTAGAGAGTTGTTTGGTATCTCAGAGGAACATTTCCAACTCATTTAAAATGCTCTCCATGCTTGTCCGTAAAGAGAGATCATCTCATTTACAGAAGGCACTCTTGGATTGAGGCCAGGCGCTCCTGATACTTCAGCATCAGTTGCCATATTTTTTAACTCTCCCTCAAAATTCTTTTGGTTGATTCCGAATGCTTTCATTGACGGTACATCAAAATCTTTATTCATTTTATACAAACCTTTAATTAATTTTTCGCATGCAACATCATCGTTGTCTTCAGGTAAAGCAAAGTGTCCTGCTTTACTACAGTCTGCGTATCTGGCTTTTGCATGATCGACTGAAAATTCTGTTATTGTTGGTAACAACATTGCATTACTTAGTCCGTGAGGAACTTTGAAATTACTACCTAATGGTCTGCTCATACCATGTACTAAGCAAATAGATGCATTAGTAAAAGCAAGTCCGCCTAAAGTAGCTGCCAACATCAAAGCTTCTCTAGCTTTTGCGTCTTTAGGATTTTTATCTACTGCATAAATATTTTCACACACTAATCTGATAGTGTCTAAGGCCATCCTATCAGAAAATAGAGTTGCCTTTTTACTAACATAGGCTTCTATGCCATGCGTAAGAGTATCGATAGCACTATCAATGGTAAGTCTTCTAGGTTTTGACATTGTAAGGTCATAGTCGACTATTGCTGCAACAGGAACAAAACCTTCACCTCTGCATGATATCTTTTCATTATTTTTTGAGTCTATCACCACTGAATGATGTGTTACTTCCGATCCAGTACCAGCGGTAGTAGGAATTGCAATAACCGGAAAACTTTTTTTGTTAAATAATGATGGAGGTTTGTAATCTTGAATATTTTTACTATACTTTGCCATCGCAGAGATTGCTTTTGCTGTGTCGATAGGGCTTCCACCGCCAAATCCAATTACAGCATCACTTTTAAATTTTTGTAAAAATTTAACTCCGTTTAAAACTACCGTATCTGTGGGATCTGGAACAGTGCCATCAAACACTTCAGATTTAAAACCTGCGCCACTTAAAATTTCTTGAAGCTTTTTAACATATCCAAAAGCAACCATTTGTTTGTCTGTAACAATTAATAGCGATGAGATTGATCCAATTGTTTTTATAATGTCTGGTAGTTCTTTAAGACTACCCTTGCCAATTTGCAAGAATCTTGGTACGCAAATACGAACATTATCTCTTTTATTCAAACAGCCCCCACTCCATTTAATAAATTTCCTAATTTAAGCGTATGTAAATTGAGGAGTCAACAGTTCGAATAAAAGATTGCATTAAAAAATATCTTGGTATAGTTTAAAACATATTACTAGGGAAATTCATGAAAAAAATTAGTCATTTTATTGATGGAAAAATTTATAGCGATTCCAGTTCTAGAAAAGGACCTGTATTTAATCCAGCAACTGGAGAAAAAATCGCTGAAGTTGAATTGGCTAGCAAAGAAACTGTAAATCTAGCAGTACAGAGCGCCTCAAAAGCTTTTTTAAAATGGTCTAAAACTACTCCTATAAGTAGAGCAAGAATTTTTTCAAAATATAAAGATTTATTAATTAAAAATATGGATACTTTAGCTGAGATGGTTTCAAGCCAACATGGAAAAACAATTCCAGATGCTAAAGGATCTATACAAAGAGGAATTGAAGTTGTTGAATATGTTATAGGAATAACTTCTTCACTGAAAGGAGAACATTCAGCTAATGTAGGAACAAATGTTGACTCGCATACTTTGCGCCAACCTCTTGGTGTTTGTGCTGGTATTACTCCATTCAATTTTCCTGCTATGGTGCCAATGTGGATGTATCCAGTAGCTTTAGCTTGTGGAAATACCTTTATTCTTAAACCATCAGAGAAAGATCCTAGCTGCCCTTTAAAACTTGCAGAACTAGCAATAGAGGCGGGTTTTCCTGCTGGAGTTTTAAATTTAGTAAATGGAGATAAAGAAGCAGTAGATGGTTTGTTAGAAAATAGAGAGGTCCAAGCAGTAAGTTTTGTGGGTTCTACCCCGGTCGCAGAATATATTTATCATACTGGAACAAAAAATAACAAAAGAATTCAAGCCCTTGGAGGAGCAAAAAATCATATGGTTATTATGCCTGATGCAGATGTAGATAAAACAACTGATGCTATTATTGGTTCAGCTTTTGGTTCTGCTGGAGAAAGATGTATGGCTATTTCAGTGACAGTTTGTGTCGGCAAAGAAACAAATGAAAAAATAAAAAATAAATTGTTAGAAAAAACTTCTAAATTAAATGTCGGACCTTACACAGATGAAAAAACTGACTTTGGTCCTTTAAGTAGCGAAGCTCATTATAAAAAAGTTTTAGGATATATTGATATAGGAGAAAAAGAAGGAGCAAAATTACTTGCTGACGGAAGAAATTTTAAAAAACAAGGATACGAAAATGGATATTTTGTAGGTCCAACAATCTTTGACGACGTAAAACCAAATATGAAAATTTACAAAGAAGAAATATTTGGTCCTGTTTTAAGTATGATGACTACTGAAAAATACGAAGATGCCTTAAAACTTGTCAATGATCACGAATTAGGTAATGGAGCAGCTGTATTTACAAAAAGTGGAAATATAGCCAAGCACTTTACAGAAAATGCTAAAATTGGAATGATTGGGGTGAATGTTCCAATACCTGTTCCAGTTGCTTACCATAGTTTTGGGGGTTGGAAGCGTTCTTTATTTGGAGATCATTCTATACATGGTCCTGATGGTATTAGATTTTATACTAAACTAAAAACTGCTACGGTAACTTGGACTGAGGATAACGCTGGGCCAGAATTTACTTTGCCGGTTCTTAGTTAATAAATTAAGTAGTTCCTTACTAACTTGTTGCTAGCATTTTTTTAATTGAACCAATTGCTTTTGCAGGATTTAATCCTTTTGGACAAGAACTAGTACAATTCATAATAGTATGGCATCTATAAAGTTTAAGCTCATCAGCAACTTTTTTTAATCTTTCTTTCCTTTCATTGTCTCTACTATCGTTTATCCATCTATAAGCTTGTAACAAAACTGCTGGACCAAGATATTTATCTCCGTTCCACCAATAGCTTGGGCAGGAGGTAGAACAACACGCGCATAAAATGCATTCATAATAACCATCAAGTTTAGATCTATCTTTTTGAGATTGCAAAATTTCAATCTTTTCTTTTCCAGTTTGATCTGTTTTTAACCATGGTTGTATTGACTCGTATTGCTTGTAAAGTCCACTCAAATCTCCAATCAAATCTTTTATTACTTTTAAATGAGGAAGAGGATAAATATTTAAATCTCCTTTTATATCTGTATGAGATTTAATACAAGATAATGTGTTTACCCCATCAACATTCATGGCACAAGAACCACAAACACCATGAGCACAAGACCTTCTAAATGTCAGTGAGGGATCAATTTCGTTTTTTATTTTAAAGAGAATATCTAAAACTTTGGGTCCACAATTATCCATATCGACCTCAAACGTATCTATCGTAGGATTTTTATTTAATGAAGGATCCCATCTATAAACGTTAATTTTTTTTAGGTTTGAAGAGTTAGTTTTATCTTTGTAGTAATTTCCCTTCAATATTTTCGAATTTGCAGGCAAACTAAATTGAACCATTTAATATACTCTCTCTTTAGGTGGAAAATATTGTACATCATTTGTTAGGGTTTTAGAATGAACATCTCTGTATTTAATATTTACTTTTTTACCCTCTTGCCAAGCCATAGTATGTTTCATAAAATTTTTATCATCTCTTTTTGTAAAATCTTCCCTAGCGTGTGCTCCTCTACTCTCTTTTCTATGATAAGCGGAGTCCATAGTTGTAAGAGCTTGCCTAATAAGATTATCAAATTCAAGAGTTTCAACCAAATCTGTATTGAATAATAAAGATTTATCTTTAACGGATATATCTTCCATTCCATCAAAAGGTTTCCTGATAGCTTCTATTCCCTCTTTTAAAGTTTTTTCTGTTCTAAAAACAGCGCATCTAGTTTGCATTGTTTTTTGCATAGAAAGTCTAAGCTCTGATGTTCTTGTTTTTCCACTTGAATTTCTGATTTTATCAAACCTATTCAAACATTTATCTGTCTCGGCTTCAGATATTTTTTCATGTGGCATTCCAGGTTTAACCAACTCCGCAGCCCTCTTAGCAGCTGATCTTCCAAAAACTACTAAATCAATTAGCGAGTTTGATCCTAATCTGTTTGCTCCGTGAACTGATACGCATGCTGCTTCTCCTATAGCCATTAATCCAGGTACAGTTTTTTCAGATCCATTAAGAGTTAAAACTTCCGCTTTATAATTAGTAGGAATTCCTCCCATGTTGTAATGAACTGTTGGAGCGACAGGTATTGGTTCTTTACTTACATCTACATTCGCAAAAGTTTTGGCTGCGTCTGCAATACCTGGAAGCCTTTCTTCTATTACTTTTGTGTCTAAATGATCTAAATGAAGTTTTATATGATCTTTATTCTTTCCAGCTCCACGACCTTCATTTATTTCTATTTCCATTGATCTGCTAACAATATCTCTTGAAGCCAGGTCTTTAGTATTAGGAGCGTACCTTTCCATAAATCTTTCTCCTTCTCCATTAACAAGAAAGCCACCCTCACCCCTTACTCCCTCTGTAATTAAACATCCTACTCCATAAATTCCTGTTGGATGAAATTGAACAAATTCCATATCTTGAAGCGGTAGGCCTGCTCTTAATATCATTCCGTTCCCATCTCCAGTGCAAGTATGGGCAGAGGTTGCTGTTTGGTAAACTTTACCGTAGCCACCCGTTGCTATAATTGTAATATGCGATCTAAATCTATGAATAGTACCGTCAGTTAAATTCCAAGCTATCACACCTTTGCATTCTCCATTTTTCATTATTAAATCTAACGCAAAATACTCAATAAAAAATTCTGTATTGTGTTTTAAAGCTTGTCCATACAACGTATGTAAAATTGCATGACCTGTTCTATCTGCTGCTGCGCAAGTTCTTTGAGCGGTACCGTTACCATAATTTTTTGTCATCCCTCCAAAAGGTCTTTGATAGATTTTTCCATCTTCAGTCCTACTAAATGGTACTCCATATCTTTCTAATTCTACGACTGCTCTCGGTGCTTCTTTACAAAGATATTCGATAGCGTCTTGATCTCCTAACCAATCGGATCCTTTAACAGTGTCGTACATGTGCCATCTCCAATCATCTTCGCCCATATTTCCTAGAGCTGCAGAGATTCCTCCCTGAGCTGCTGACGTGTGGCTTCTTGTTGGAAAAACTTTTGATATACAAGCTGTTTTTAAACCAGATTCTGACAAGCCTACAGCAGCTCTTAATCCTGAGCCACCAGCTCCAAGTACCACAACATCATATTCATGATCTATTATTTTATATGACTTCATATTGGTAAATTAAATATTCCTATAATTGTTAATAATGGAATTACTATAGCAAAAATATTAAGCAGTTTATTTGCGACATTTTTGATTTTTTCATTGTGTATGTAGTCTTCAAAAATCTCACTTATAGTCAAAGCTGAAAAAAAGAAGGCAGTAAAGATAAATATAGAAAACAAGATTTTTGAAGGTTGGCTAGCAAAAAAATTGTTAACTTTTACATAATTTTCGTCATAAATTGATGTCAAGTTTAATATAAACCAAATCATTAATGGAATGAGTATTAGTGAGGTATATTTAATAAATAACCATTTTTTTGTAGAAGTATGCATATTATAAAATATTTTTTCCTATCAAATAGAATAAAATTGTCAGTACAAAAGATCCAATCAAAGTTAGTATTCCTGTAATTTTTGCAATTTTTAAATCAAAACCATACCCGATGTCCCAAAATAAATGTCGTATCTCATTTAAAATATGAAAACTAAAAGTCCAACATAAGAAAACTATAATGAATTTTCCAAAAAATGAATTTAAAAATATATACGTGGCTTCATAATTATTTTCACCTAAAAGTAAGGACAGTACCCAGACACAAATAAATGTAATAGCAACTATATTTATTACCCCAACTATTCTATGAGAAATCGACAGAAGAGATGAAATTTGCCACCTATAAATTTGTAAATGTGGACTCAATGGATTGTTTTTATATTGCATTGTATACTTTAACCTTATTACTTTATTTTTTCTTTATCAAACACTCTACAATTTGAACTGAGTTTAAAGCAGCACCTTTTAATAAATTGTCAGAGACTACCCACAAATTTACAGCTTTATTATTAGAATTATCCTTTCTAATTCTGGATATATAAGTGGTATATTTTCCTTCTGCTTCAACTGGAGTAGCATACCCACCATCTTTGTGCTCGTCTAAAACTTTGCAACCTGGTGCGTTATTTAAAATTCTTTTTATATTTGCTAAATCATAAAGATTATTGAACTCTATATTAATTGATTCCGAATGACCTGTTTTAACAGGAACCCTTACACAGGTTGCGGTTAAGTCTATATCATCATCTAATATTTTTTTTGTTTCTTTGATCATTTTTAATTCTTCTTTAGTGTATCCATCTTCTCCAAATACATCTATATGAGGTATTAAATTGAAAGCTATTTGTTTAGAAAAATTTTTTGAAGTAATTTTTTTTTCTTCTAAATAATTTTTAGTTTGTTCAAATAATTCGTCAACTGAGGCTTTTCCAGCTCCAGATACAGCTTGATATGTAGAAACGATAACCCTTTTAATACTATATTCATCATGTAAAGGCTTTAAAGCTAAAACCATTTGAATTGTAGAACAATTTGGGTTTGAAATAATATTTTTATGCTTATTTAAAGTTTCAGAGTTCACCTCAGGAACTACTAATGGAACATCTTTTTGCATTCTAAAAAAGCTAGAGTTGTCAATTACAATAGTTTTTTTAGAAGCCCTAGGAATCCATTCTTCTGCAATTTTTCCTCCTGTGGCAAAAATAGTTATGTCCGCTTTAGAAAAATCATATTTTTCTAATTGTTCAACAATAATTTTTTTTTTTTTAAAAAATAATATTTTCCCAGAGCTTTTTTCTGAAGCAATTAAAAAAAGATTATCAACTTTTAATGTTGATTTTTCTAACACTTCTATTATTTTTCTTCCGACGTTGCCTGTAGCGCCGATTATTGCGAGATTCATATATTTTATTATTTTATTTCAATTTTGATATAATTGCATCACCCATCTCGGTTGTGGTGACTTCTTTTTTCCCATTAGACATTATATCCTTAGTTCTCAGCCCTTGATCTAATACCTTTTGAACAGCTTCATCTAACAAATTTGACTCCTTGTCAAGATCCAAAGAATATTTCAAAGCCATAGATAAACTTAAAATTGTTGCTATAGGATTAGCAATATTTTTTCCAGCTATATCGGGGGCTGATCCATGGACTGGTTCGTATAGAGATCTGATTTTTCCATTTTTATCTTTAGAGCCAAGAGAAGCGGAAGGAAGCAAGCCTAAAGAGCCAGTCAACATTGCAGCTTCGTCTGATAACATGTCTCCAAACAAATTATCGGCTAGTATTATATCAAATTGTTTTGGATTTCTCAAAAGCTGCATAGCACAATTATCTGCTAACATATGATTAAGTTCTATTGTTTTATACTCTTTCTCTTTTAAAGCCTGAACCTCTTCTCTCCATAAAACTCCTGCTTCCATTACATTTGATTTTTCACAAGAAGTTACTTTGTTTTTTCTTTTCTTTGCTAAATCAAAAGCCACTCTAGCAATTCTCTGTATTTCACTCGTTGTGTAAGAGTGAGTATTAATTCCTTTCCTTTGATTATTTTCTATTGGCTCTATACCTCTAGGCTCACCAAAATATATACCGCCTGTTAATTCTCTAACAATCATTATGTCTAAACCAGAAACTATTTCAGGTTTTAATGTAGAAGAATCTACTAATTGTTTGAAACAAATTGCCGGTCTAAGGTTAGCAAATAATTTTAGTTCTTTTCTAAGTTTTAAAAGAGCTCTCTCTGGTCTTTTAGAAAACTCTAAATTATCCCACTTTGGTCCTCCACATGCACCCAAAATTATTGCATCGGCTTCGACTGATTTATAAAAAACTTCATCTGTTATTGGAATTTTATTAACATCAATTGATGCGCCGCCAACTAGCTCTTCTTCAAAACTAAAATCTAAAGATTTATTTTTATTAAACCATTGAATTATTTTTTTTACTTCACTGACTACTTCAGGCCCAATTCCATCGCCCGGTAATAGTAATATTTTTCTTCCTTTTTTTTTAACCATTTCTTAAAATCCAGGGTTTTAATTTTTCAATTTTACTCTCATATTTATCTATACTTGAGATTTTTTCTAGTGACATTCCAATATCGTCCAATCCTTCGAGTAATTTCTTTTTTTTTGCATTATCAATATCAAAATTTATAGACTTGTTGCCAAATAAAATTTTTTGTTTTTCTAAATCTACTTCTATTTCTTCTTTTCTTTTACTATACTCAGATAATTCTTGAACAATATCATCATCTATTGAGATAGGTAGTATTCCATTATTAAAACAATTATTATAAAATATATCTGCAAAACTAGAACTTATTACACATTTAATCCCAAAGTCTAATAATGCCCAAGGAGCATGCTCTCTAGAAGAACCACATCCAAAATTTTTTCCTGCTATTAAAATTCTGGACTTGTTGTAAGGTTCTTTATTTAAAATAAAATCTTTTATTATTCGTTCATTTTCATCATATCGCATTTCGTAAAATAAATTTTTTCCTAATCCTGTTCTTTTAATAGTTTTTAAAAATTGTTTTGGTATTATCATATCTGTATCAATATTTTGTAATGACAAGTACGATGGTATAGATTTTAAATTAGTAAACTTTTCCATTATTTTATATCTCTCACATCCGATAAGTGACCGTTGATTGCCGCTGCAATAGCCATACCTGGACTTACTAAATGAGTCCTGCCTCCTCTGCCTTGTCTTCCTTCAAAATTCCTATTAGAGGTAGATGCACATCTTTCTTTTGGTTTAAGTTGATCGGGGTTCATTCCAAGACACATTGAGCACCCTGGTTCTCTCCATTCAAAACCTGCTTCTTTAAATATTCTATCTAATCCCTCTTTTTCCGCTTGTTGCTTAACCAGACCAGATCCTGGAACAACCATCGCACTAATATTGCTTGCAATTTTTTTCCCTTTTAAAAGACCTGCAGCAACTCTTAAGTCTTCTATTCTACCGTTAGTGCAACTACCTATAAAAATCTTGTCTATTTTGATGTCTGACATTTTTGTGTTAGCTTTTAAACCCATATAATCAAGAGATCTTTTCATGGCCATTTTTCTATCTTCATTTTTTTCTTTTTCAGGATCTGGAACTGAACCGGTAATAGGAGAAACATCTTGAGGAGAAGTTCCCCAAGTTACTAGAGGCTCAATATCTTCGCCTTTAATGTTAATTTCTTTATCAAATTTACAATTATTGTCAGAGTATAAAGTTTTCCAATAAGAAAGAGCTTTTTCCCAGTCTTTTCCTTTAGGAGACATAGGTCTTTCTAAAAAATATTCAAATGTTTTTTCATCAGGAGCTATCAAACCTGCTCTGGCACCAGCTTCTATTGTCATGTTGCAAATTGTCATTCTTTGCTCAATACTTAAACCTTTAATAACATCGCCAGCAAATTCTATTACATGCCCAGTACCACCAGCGGTTCCGATAGTACCTATAATTTTTAATATTACGTCTTTAGAAGTAACGCCTAATGGTAATTTTCCATTTACATTAATTCTTAGATTTTTAGATTTTTTTTGAATTAATGTTTGTGTAGCTAAAACATGTTCAACTTCAGAAGTTCCAATTCCAAAAGCGAGCGAGCCAAAAGCACCGTGGGTTGCCGTATGACTATCTCCGCAAACTATAACTGTCCCTGGTTGAGTAAATCCTTGTTCGGGACCAATAATGTGAACTATTCCCTGTCTTTTATCATTCACATCAAATAATTGGATTCCAAATTCTTTGCAATTATTTCTAAGTGTGTCCACCTGTAATTTTGACTCTTTTTCTAAAATACCTTTTGATCTGTCAGAGGTAGGAACATTATGATCTGGAACAGCCAAAGTTAGCTCTGGTTTTCTAACAGATCTTTTTTGAATTCTTAAGCCTTCAAACGCTTGGGGACTAGTAACTTCATGGATTAAATGTCTATCTACATAAAGCAAAGAAGTCCCATCTTCTTGTTGGTGAACAAGGTGGTCATCCCATATTTTGTCATATAGAGTTTTAGGCATTTGAGAATATTTTATTTTTTATCTTTATTCTCTGCTTCTGTTTTTGGAAGAGCAGATTCTTTTTCAGTAATGCTTTTCTCAGTTTTATTTTCTAAGGCCTCATCTTGTGGTGATTGAGGTTGCGCTGCAATATCTATTCCTATCTTCTTTTTAATTTTTTCAGCTATTCTAGCCGATTTACCTTTTCTATCTCTTAAATAATAAAGTTTTGCTTTTCTAACTTTTCCTGATCTTATAATTTTTATCGAGTCTACTATTGGGCTATATAAAGCAAAAGATCTCTCCACTCCTTCTCCGAAAGATATTTTTCTAACAGTAAATGATGAGTTAATATCACGATTTTTTTTTGCTACACAAACGCCTTCAAAAAATTGAATTCTTTCTCTTTTTCCTTCTACAATTTTAACTCCAACTTTTATAGTATCTCCTGGAGAAAAATCAGTTATCTTTTTATTAGAGATAATTTTTTTTACAGCTTCATTATTTATGTCTTCTATATTTTTCATTTTTTCTTATTTTTATATTTTTCCCAAAGATCTGGTCTCTGGCGACGTGTTATAGCCTCAGATTGGCTTAAACGCCAGTGTTTAATTTTGGCATGATCCCCAGATAATAGTACCTCTGGTACGCTTTTTTTCTCCCATTTTTGTGGTTTGGTGAACTGAGGATATTCAAGCAAGCCTTTTTCAAAACTTTCATCTTCAATAGAAAGCTTATTTCCTAAAACTCCTGGTATTAATCTTATAATTGCATCTAAAAAAACGAAGGATGCAGTTTCTCCACCAGATAAAATATAATCTCCAACGCTAATTTCTTCTATATCTCTACTATCAAGAAGTCTTTGATCAACCCCTTCGAAGTGACCACAAATTATATTTAAAATTTTTTCTTTACTTAATTTTTTTGCATAATCTTGATCAAATTTCTTTCCTTTTGGAGATAGGTAAATATTTTTATTATTTGTTTTAAAGTCTATGTTTTTGTCTAATGCTAATGCCGTAACGTCAGCTCGCATCAACATTCCGTTGCCACCGCCAAAAGGATTATCATCAACAGTTTTATGTTTATCTTCTGCATAGTTCCTGATGTTAATAACATTTAATTTCCAAATTTCTTTTTCCATAGCTTTTTTGTAAAGGCCTGCTCCTAGTGGCCCAGGAAATAATTCTGGATATAGAGTAAATATATTAACTTTCAACACACATAACTCCTGATGTTTTAACTTTTTTTAGGTTGTTCCTTCTTAGGTTCTTCCTTCTTAG
>CETI01034486.1_pt1 | contig 13414 bp, 12 predicted proteins | sample 361441 | NCBI WGS metagenome assembly CETI01 (sample SAMEA2622478, study PRJEB7988) | marine metagenome | biome: marine biome (ENVO:00000447); feature: deep chlorophyll maximum layer (ENVO:xxxxxxxx); material: "saline water (ENVO:00002010), including plankton (ENVO:xxxxxxxx)" | depth 90 m | reverse complement strand
ATTAATATTTTCTTCTTTTGCATATTTATTGATAATTTTGATTTCATTTTTGTTAAATCTCAAATTTTTTAAACTATCCAAACATTCATCAAGTTGCTTAACCGTTCTTGCTCCAATTAAAGCTGAAGTCATAGTTGGGTGACGTAAAACCCAAGCTATAGCCATTTGAGATATGGTTTGATTTCTTTTTTTAGCAATTTTAGATAAATAGTAAATTTTATTTATATAATTTTTATTAATCATTCTTTTATCTAGTGAAGAATTTTCAGCAGCTCTTGAATTTCTAGGTATTGATTTAAGATATTTTTCAGATAGCATTCCCTGCGCTAAAGGTGAAAAAGCAATACATCCTATTTCTAATTTCTTAAGAGTTTTAATTAAATCTTTTTCTATCCATCTATTAAGCATGGAATAAGATGGCTGATGAATTAAACAAGGGACTCCTCTTTCTTTTAAAAGTTTATTCATAATAATTGTTTTTTTTGAAGAATAAGATGAAATTCCGATATATAGAGCTTTTCCATTTTTCACGGTTTGAGATAAGGCATCAGCCGTTTCTTCTAGAGGTGTATGAGGATCAAAACGATGAGAATAAAAAATATCTACATAATTTAAGCCCATTCTCTTTAAACTTTGATCTAAACTAGCAATAATATATTTTTTAGAACTCCACTCTCCATATGGACCAGGCCACATATCATAACCAGCTTTAGTAGATATAATTAATTCGTCTCTATATTTTTTTAGATCATATTTCATAACTCTACCAAAATTTGATTCTGCAGAACCGTAAGGAGGGCCATAATTATTAGCTAAATCAAAGTGAGTAATGCCTCTATCAAATGCTCTAAAAATTATTTTTTTTGATTCTAAAGATATTCTATTGCCACCAAAATTATGCCAAAGACCTAAAGTAATTGGAGGTAATAAAAGACCACTATTTCCACAACGTCTGTAATTTAAAAAGGAATATCTATTTTTGTTAGGCGAATAAACCATTAAAAAAATATACTATAATTATTGAAAAAATAAAAATTGATAATAATTATTTAATAGGTTTTCTTAAAGTCCATCCATATCTGTCACTAAAATATGCTTCTGTACCTTCACCTAAATCTATATCATAAGATTTTTCAATTTCTTTTCGAGTAATATCCGATGAAATGTTTTCTTTAAAATCTTCTTTTTTTTCAGTTAATTTAGCTTTATTTTCATTCATAAATTTACATTATTTACAAAAATACAAATAATCAAATATTTATTGAAAAACTGCGGTAAATTATGTAAAGATATGAAATATAAAAATTGTAATTTTGTAAATATTGTAAATATGGAAACTAGTGATTTATCAAATATTGGCTCAAAAGTAAGAAAAGAGAGAAGAATAAAAGGTTTAACTCAATTTGATTTATCAAAAAAACTTGGCATTTCTGCAAGTTATTTGAATCTTATTGAGAGCGGCAGAAGAACTATTACTGTTCCTTTATTAATTAAAATTGGAAATGAACTAGGTATCTCATTAAAAGATTTAACAATAGAGAGTAACAAAAGATTACTTTCTGATGTTATGGAAGTTTTAAGTAATGAAGTATTTGAAGATCTTGATATAACTAATCAAGAAACTACAGATTTCATAAATAATAATCCCACAATAGCAAAAGCATTATTGACATTAAATGACTCATATAAAAGTTTTAGAGATGATACTCAAAATAGATTAGAAAAATTAGATGTTGATTCATCAATCAAAGAAAATAAATCTACACGATTACCTGTTGAAATAGTATCTGATTTTTTGCAAGAAAATAGAAATTATTTTGATAGTTTAGAAAAAAAAGCTGAAAATATAAGAAATAAAATTTATTTTGAAGAGGGTCATAGAACCATTGGCCATAGTTTAATTCAATACTTGTTAAATAAGCATAATATTGAAGTAAAAGTTGTAGCAACTAAACAGAATGAAAAATCTATAAAATTTTATGATGAAAATAAAAAAACACTTTTTTTATCTTCTATGATTACTTATACTGCAAGAAATTTTCATCTTGCTTATCAAATTGGTTATTTTGATGCTCAAAAAATAATTGATGATATTATTTCTCAAAATAAAATTTATTCTGATGAGCTTATTTCGCTTTTAAAGATATCTTTATTAAATTATTTTGCTGCAGCATTATTAATGCCGTATGATGATTTTTTAGAAAATGCAAAGAAATACAAATATGACGTTGAAATTTTAATGCATCATTATGCAACAAGTTTTGAACAAATCACTCATAGATTAACTAATTTGCAAAGACCTGGCAATGAGGGAGTCCCATTTCATTTTCTAAAAACTGATATAGCAGGAAATGTTTCAAAAAGGTTCTCTTTGTCTGGTATTCACATTCCACGTCATGGAGGATCATGTCCAAGATGGAATGTTTATATTGCATTTATGAATCCTGGCAAAATTCATCCACAAATATCAAAAATGCCTGATGGAAAAGTATATTTTTGTATTGCTAGAGCATTTGAGAAAGGGATAGAAAAATACGGAGTTCCTAAAAGCTTCGTTTCAATAGGTTTAGGTTGTGATATTCAATATGCTAGAGAATTAACTTATGCAGAAGGAATAGATCTACAAAATAAGAATTTAGAGACCCCAATTGGAGTTTCATGTAGAATATGCCCAAGAATTGATTGTCAACAACGTGCTTTTCCACCGATTGATAAAAAATTAAAACTTGAGGTGGGTACTAGAGGCGTGTCACCATATAGCTTAGTCTAGCTATACTTTGACAATCATTTTACCTATATTTTTTCCATTAAGTAAATCAATAAATGCATTTGGAGCATTTTCAATACCTTCAACTATAGTTTCTTTCCATTTAATTTTTTTTTCAATAATCCAAGATGTCATGTCATTTTCAAAATTTTCATAGTCATCAAAATGATCAAAAATAAGAAAACCTTTTATTGTCAGTCTTTTTACTAAAACGTGAGCCATATTTTTAATACTATGAGGTTTGTCTGCATTCATTTGGGAAATTCTTCCACATATAACTATTTTCCCAAAGTTCTTCATTCTAAAAATAGCAGATTCTAAAAATTCACCTCCTACATTATCAAAATATAAATCATAACCTTCTGGTGCAAGAGATTTTAAATGCAGTACTAAATTTTCAATTTTATTATAATTAAAAGCTTCATCAACTCCTATTTCATTTTTAAGCCAATTGACTTTTTCATCACTGCCTGTGCTAGCAATAACTCTACATCCTTTAATTTTTGCAATTTGACATACAATTGAACCTACTGAACCTGCGGCAGAAGACACAAGTACAGTTTGATTATTCTTTATCTCACCAATTCGAAATAATCCTATATAAGCAGTGTGTCCGGTAAAGCCAAGAGGGCCAAGATAAGTTTGTAAAGGAACATCTATTGGATTAATTTTTTTAAGATTTTTATGAGAAGAAGTAAATTTATCTCTCCATCCATATTCACTTTTTACTATGTCTCCAACTTTAAATGATGGTTCATTGCTTTCTAATACTTTGCCTATAGCCAAACCTTCCATTGGTGCGTTTAATTCAAATGGAGGTTTGTAATTCTTTTTTTCAGTCATTCTAGCTCTCATGTAGGGATCAACTGAAATCCAGTCATTTTTAACTAAGACGTTATTATTATTATCTAGAGTAATTTCTTTTTCTTTTAATTCAAAATTATCTAATTTTGGATTACCAAAAGGAATATATTCCTTAAGACTTATGAATTTAGAAATTTGTGCCATTAAATCTTATGCTTATTTTTTATTTTAATTAAATCAACTAAAAAATTATCTCTAATGTTTGTTAATTCAGCAATAGTTTTTTTATTTGTTTGTCTTTTAGTACCTTTAATCATTTTTTCTTTTAACTTGTTAGTGAGGATTGGTGCTTTTAAATTAGTCCAAGGTAATTTTAAAGCTGGACCAAACTGTTCAATATAATGCTTCATTCCTAATTTTCCTCCAGCTAAATAAAAGGTCATAAATGCTCCCATTAATGCCCATCTCATTCCTGGACCTTGTGAAATAGCTTTATCTAGGTCATCTGTTGAAGCTAAGTTTCTGTTAAGAATATGTAGGGATTCTCTCCACATTGACTCTTGCAACCTATCAGAAATGTATCCTTCTACTTCCTTCTTTAATATCAACGTACTCATGCCAATTGACTTGTAGAATGTCTCAGATTTTTTTATATAGCTTTCTTCAGTTTTTTTTCCTTTAACTAATTCTACAAGAGGTAGTAAATATACTGGATTAAAAGGATGAGCAATTATAAATCTTTCAGGATTAATACATGACTCTTGAATTTTTGTAGGAAGAAGACCAGAAGAACTTGATGCAATAATTGAGTTTTTTTTTGCCCATTTGCTTATTTCCATAACAATTTTTTTTTTAATTCTAATATTTTCAGGTGTATTTTCTTGAATCAAATCAGCTTCTTCAACAGCTTCTTTTATTGAATTTTTGAAATTTAGATTTTTTAAATTCAATTTTTTAATTTTATAAAATTTTAAAACAGATTTTGATATTCTTCTAATTTCGCTTTTAAGAAAATTTTGTTGTGATTTTTTTGGATCATAAATATTAACTACCTTATTATTTGCCAAAAGCCTTATTGCCCATCCAGAACCTATTACTCCTGATCCAATAACAGCAATTTTATTTATTGAGGGCTTCATCATTTTTAAAAATGTTTTTTTAACTTTAATTTTTTTCTTGTTTCTTCAGCAGTCATAATTCTTGAGCCTATATCTTCAATAATACACCTTGCTTTTTCTACTAGTTGAGCATTGGTTGCTAAAACTCCTTTTTTTAAATACAAATTATCTTCAAGGCCAACTCTAACATTTCCACCTAAGATAATAGATTGTGCTACCATTGCCATTTGCATTCTTGCTATACCAAAGCCAGTCCATATTGCATTTTTGGGAATCATATCTGACATAGCTTTCATTGAATTAGTATCTGCGGGAGCGCCCCAAGGTATTCCTAAACAAATTTGATATAGAGGAGGATCATCAATTAATCCTTCTTTAAGTAATTGATTAGCAAACCATAAATGACCCATTTCAAAAGCTTCCATTTCTGGTTTTACACCAAGATCCTGCATTTTTTTTGCTGCATCTCTTAATTGAAGAGGTGTGTGAACAAATAACATATTTGTGTCACCAAAATTTAAAGAACCGCAATCAAGAGTACAAATTTCTGGAAGTAATTCTTCTATGTGTTCTAATCTATCAAGTGCATGAATCATATCGGTATTTGGACCAGTTGGATTTAGAGGATCTTTGCCTTCTCCAACTTCAAAATCTCCACCCATTCCAGTAGTAAAGTTTATTATAACATCTTGTTCACTAGATCTAATTCTGTCAGCTACTTCCTTATAATATTCTAATTTTCTGCTGGGCTTGCCATCTGGTTCTCTTACATGCATATGCACAATTGCAGCACCAGCTTTCGCAGCTTCAATCGCGGATTCTGCAATCTGTTTAGGAGTTTTGGGTAAATCAGGGTGTTTTTTCGCCGTATCTCCTGATCCTGTTACTGCACAAGTTATAATTACATCATTGTTCATTATTAATATTTGTAGTATTTTATTTTTAAAAGGTCAACAAATGAGTATTTTTCTTAAAACAGGTCGTGTTAAGTCTGAATGGGCTGACTATAATGGACATATGAATCTAGCATATTATATTCATTTATTTGATGGAGCATGGGAAGTATTGCTCAGCAAATTTGATATTGGAGAAGAGTCCGCTAAAAATGAAAAAAGAACTACTTTTGCAGTTGAATCACATACAACATATGACAAAGAATTAAAAGTAGGTGATGAAGTGGATTTAAATTTATTATTCATAGATAGAGATAAAAAAAGAATTGTTTATAAACTTGAAATGAAACATAAACAAGAACAGTATTTAGCTTCAACAACTGAAGTTTGTTCGCTATATGTAGACTTATCTGAAAGAAGAGTAATCGAATTTGAAAAAGAAAAATTAGATTTGATAGATAGATTTATAAATGAGAATAATGAAAATTTTAACTCTGGAAAACTTTTTTTAATTGATAAACTTAAAAAATAATTTGATATACTTAAATTTCAAAATCGTAAGTATAAAAATCTTTATCTTTTATATATCCTAAAGATTCATATAATGATTGACCAATAAAATTATCTATTGCAGTTGATAATTGAATTCTTTTAGCTTTAATACTGCGAGCATAATCGTGTGATTTTATCATTAAATTTCTACCTATCTTATTTTTTCTATATTTTTTATCCACAAAAAGATCATAAAGAATTATTATTTTTCCTAAATCAAGAGAACCGAAAGTTTCATAAAGTTGTACAAATCCAACTGCTTTTTTATTTTCACTTATTCCAATAAAAATTTTAGATTCTTTTTTTGTTATTCTATCTCTAATATAATTAGTTGATTCAATGATATTCGAATCATATTTATAAAATTGTCTATATAAATCAAATAAATTACCTACTTGATCTATATAATTTTTATCAGCTTCAATAATTTTAAAATCCATAATATTATCTTTTTATAATACTTCTTATTATACCAATAAATAATGAAATGAACGCAAAGGATAACGTTGAATAAATAAAACCAATATTTTCATATTTATCCATTATAAAGCCTATAGTAATTGGGCCCACAAATTCTCCAAATTCAAAAATAATAATAAAAACTGAGGTTGCTATAGAAAGTTCAGTAATTTTGACTCTTTCACCCAAATAAGCAAGTGTTACTGTATATAGGCTAATACTTGCAAATCCCCATATGATTATAGAAACGTAAACAATTATAATTTCAGAAATAAAGTTGTGTAATAGTAATGGCCAAATTAGATGAAACATTAAAAATAGTATTATCAAGAATCTTTTGTTAATTTTGTCAGTAAGTGCTCCAACTAAAGGTTGCAAAAATACTCCTATAATCAATCCAATAAAAAATAAAAAACCTATTTGCTTATCTGAAAAAAATTCATTTATCATGTAGGCTGGAAATAGGGCTCCAAAACCTGAGTCAATAACCCCGCTTACAAAGATTGCAATAAAAATGAATGGAGCAATCTTTATAAAAGAAAAATTTAATTTTTTTTCAAGTTTAGGTATTTTAACATTATTCACTTGTTTTTTTATTGTCATGATGACTGGTGTGCGAATGATCATTAAGCAAATTGCAATAAAAATTGGCAAAATTCCTTCAGTACCAAATATTCCAATAAATAATGGTCCAATTGCAAATCCTAAAGTTATTGCAGAATTATAAAATCCAATTGCCTTCCCTCTATTTTTATTATCTGAAACCAAATTAACCCAAGTATCCATTGTCATCCATATCATTCCTCCAAAAACTCCCATGATAAAATGATTAAGTATCAAATTGGATGGATTAAAAAAAACAAACATGATGATCACACAAATTGTCTGTACGAAAATTCCAATAAACATAGTTTTGTACAATCCAATTTTATCTAGGATATAAGAAACAAAAAAACCTGCGGACATTAATCCAAGAGAAAAAGAACCAGCTATGATTCCTATAATTCCTTCAGGAAAATTATTATATTTTGCTATAATAACTACTAACGTAAAAAAATAACCAAGAGCTATTCCAGTAAATAATGCGGAAATTGATAAATATTTTACACTTGCATTAATGCTTTTAAAGTCAATGTAGTTAAATATTCTTGAAAGCATATGAAATTATTCTGTCCATAAACCTTCTTTTTTGAGATTATTTTTAGCGTTTATTATAGCTTTATATAATCTATCAATCATATCATCTATTTGTTCTTTAGTAATAATAAGAGCCGGTGACAAAACACAAATATGATAAATAGGACGAATAATTAAACCTAATTTAATAGATTCTTCATCTATTCTAGAAGCTATTGCTTTATCTAAAACTAAAGGGTTTTTAGAATTTTTATCAATTACACACTCTATACCTGCCATTAAACCTATTCCTCTTACATCACCAACTATTGGAATTTCATATAATGTTTGTAATTTTTTTTGAAAATAAGGACCTATTTTTTTAACATGCTCAAGTATTTTATCCCTTTTTATTATTTCTATATTTTTTAATGCAGCTGCGCATGAAGCTGGATGTCCTGAATATGTATAGCCATGAAAAAATAAAGAAGATTCTTTATTGATGTCTTGTATTAATTTATCTGAAATTAAAACAGCGCCTAAAGGTATGTATCCAGAAGTTATGCCTTTAGCAGTAGTTATGATATCAGGTATAATACCAAATTCTTCCTCAGAAGAAAAAAAATGGCCAAGTCTTCCAAATCCTGTAACAACTTCATCAGATATATACAATACATCATATTTTTTACAAATTTCCCAAAATCTTTTTAAGTAGTTTTTAGGATGAACTATGCATCCACCAGATGCTAAGACTGGTTCCGCTATAAATGCAGCAACTTTATTTGGACCTATTTCTAATATTTTATTTTCAAATTCTTTTACTTTTTCATCACAAAATTCTTCTTCTGACTGACCTTCTTTTCTTCTATAGGCATTTGGCGCACTTAAATGATGAATAAAATTTGTTTCAAAATCAAAACTATTTTTTTCCCTATCTTTTCCAGTAATCGAACCAGTTAAATAAGTACTACCATGATATGCGCGATCACGCGTTATAATATGTTTTTTTTCTTTTCTTCCTAATATATTGTTATAATACATAACAAAGCGTAAAGCTGAGTCATTTGCAGTAGATCCATCAGAAGTAAAAAAAATTGTGTTCAAATCTCCAGGAGATATGTCAGATAATACGGAAGCTAATTCAGCAGAAACCTCAGTTGATTCTGAAAAAGGGCTACAATATTCCATTTTTTCAATTTGATTTTTTATTGCTTCAGCTATCTCTTTATTTCCATGACCAATATTATTGCACCACATTCCTCCTGGGCCATCAATGTATTGCTTTCCTTCTTCATCATATAAATAAATATTATCAGATTTAACTATTAATTTTCTTTTATAAGTTCCTCGATATTTAAGATCTTCATATGGGTGTAAAACAAGTTTATCTTTTTCATGAATTTGAGAAATATAATCATTTTTCATTAATTAAATTTAACATTTAGTTAATCAGCATTCAATAAAAATAGATTAGTTTATAAATTTTTTATTTTATTATATGTATTTAGATTGGACATTATGATAATTTGTAAAATGATGATTAAAAATTATCAAATAAAAAAATTAACACCTAGTATAGGTGCCGAAATTAAAGGATTAGATTTTACGAAGTCATTAAATAAAAGTGATTATGATTTTATTTATGAGTCTTTAATAAAAAATCAAGTAATTTTTATTACTAATCAAATTTTGTCACCAACAAGTCACTTAAATCTTGCTAAGAGTTTTGGAGAAATTGAATCTTCCCATCCCGTTTATCCTCATCTTAAAGATTTTCCCGAAATAGTATTATTGGAAAATAATAGAGATAATCCTCCTGATACTGATGTATGGCACACTGATTTGACATTTAAGCCAAACCCTCCTTTTGCCTCTATACTTTATAGCCTAGAAGTACCTCCTTTTGGTGGAGATACTATGTGGGCAAATATGTCAGATGCATATGAAACACTTCCTCAGGGATTAAAAAAGGATATTGCTGATTTAAGGGCTATTCACGATATGAGTGATTTTAGAAATAATTATGCAATAGGTGAAAAAGATGGATTAGCTATCAAAGTAATTGAGGCTCATAATAAATTTGGAAGTACTATTCATCCCTTGGTAAAAAAACATCCAGTTACAGGAAAACCTCATCTTTATGTTAATCCTGGTTTTACAAATCAAATAGTGGGAATGAATTCAACAGACTCAAGAAGATTATTGAATTATCTCTATGATCATATGAATCAGCCAAAATTTCAAATAAGATACAAATGGTCTAAAAATACAATTGCGATATGGGATAACAGATGCACAATGCATTTTGCTCTTGCAGATTATTATCCCGAAAATCGAAAGATGCATAGAATTACAATTATAAATGATAGTCGACTAAAAAATTAAAAAACTATTTACCTTTCCATTTAGGTTTTTCTTTTTTTACAAAAGAAGATGCACCCTCAGAAAGATCTTCACTATTATAAACTTTTTTTACACTTTCAAGCGACCTAAGAATATCAAATGCTGGTTGTTCATCAACATTCTCTGTTTTTCTCATAGCTTCTTTTATGGATGAATAAATTAAGTTAGGACCTGAAGCTATTTTATTTGCAACTTCTCTAGCTCGGTTTAAAAGATCATTTTTAGGAACAATTTCATTAATTAATCCCCAGTGTTTTGCCTCTTTTGCATCCATCCATCGTCCTGTCATAAGAAATTCAACTGCAACATGATATGGTATACGTCTTCGGAGTTTAATAGTAGCTGCATCAGCAATAACCCCAACATTAATTTCTGGTAAAGCAAAAGTTGAGTGTTCTGCTGCAATTATTATGTCAGTTGAAATCATAATTTCTAAACCTCCACCACAAGCTATTCCATTTACTGCAGCAATTATTGGTTTATTCATATTAGGCAATTCTTGTAGACCTCCAAAACCACCAACTCCATAATCTGCATCAGCTTGTTCGCCATCATTCACTGCTTTAAGATCCCAACCTGCTGAAAAAAATTTTTCACCTTCTCCAGTTATTATTGCAACACGGAGATCTGAATCATCTCTGAAATTTAAAAAAACATCTCCCAAGATAATGCTTGTTTTGCTATCAATTGCATTAGCTTTCGGCCTATCAATAGTTACTTCCAAAATAGGACCATTTTTTTTTACTTTAATTGGATCAGCCATATTTATTTTATTTCTTTTAAATAATGTATCAATGCATCTGCAGCAATGACTCCTTTGCCCTTAGAACAAATAATTAAAGGATTAATATCTGCTTCAATTAGATTAGATGCATTTTTTTCAGCAAATTTGCCAAATTTTAATATTGTTTCAACAAGAGAATTAATATCACCCCCTGTTTTACCTCTATATCCGTGTAATAATTTACTAATTCTTAAATTGTTTATTGCATCTAAAACAATGGGTTTTGTTAAAGGCAATAAAAGAGTCACGCTATCATTTATTAATTCTGTATAAATACCACCTGATCCAATAACAATTAAGGGCCCAAACTGATCATCGACTTTTATTCCTATTATCAATTCAGCTACTTTATCTTGAATCATTTTTTCTATTAGAAATTTTTTTCCCAATTTAGAAAGATGTTTAATACCTTTTTTAATTTTCGCTTCTGAGTCTATATCAGTTAAAACACCATTCAGCTCAGTTTTATGAATAACTTTTTTTGAATTAATTTTCAGGACTACTGGAAAACCAATTTTTTTTGAGTCTTTTATAGCATTATTTTTATTTGATAAAATTGAATGGGGAATTTTAATATTATATTTTTGTAGAATCTTTTTAGATTGAAACTCTGAGTAAGTTTTTATGATTTTCTTATTATTTTTCCTAAATTTAATTTTTTTTATAATATTGGTTTTTTCCCAAGCTATTCTTGTTAAAATTGAATTATTAATTGCAAAAAGTGCTTCTTGTAATCCCTGCAAAGGAACAATACCTGATTTTAAGCATTTATCTCTTACGTGTTTAGGCAAAGTTTCCGGTAGAGATGAAATAAGTGCAGCTTTTATTTTTTTTGATTTATTTGATAGAATATATTGATCAACTATTGCTTCCCATTCTTCAATATCGCAATCTTTCATGTTTGGAAAATCTAGCATTAGTCCAATAAAATTAAAATTTGCTTTAAACATTAAATCAAAAGTTTTTCTAAGTGATTTAGGATCATTCCAATTATATGTTTGTAAATCAAAAGGATTAGATATTATAACTCCTTCATGGTTAACTTTTTTTAGTTTCTTTGTTATTGTTTTTGAAATATTAGAATAATCAATCGAAAGTTTTTCAGATAGATCTCCGATCATTGCCATATCTCCACCAGAAGGGCCCATTATAGCTACTCTATTACTTTTTAATATACCTGCAGTATGAAACATCTTTAAAGTTTCAGAAAGTTCAGCCAAGGAATTGCATCTTGCAACCCCCATTTGTTTAAATATAGTATCATATATATCCTCTTTGCCACTTAGAGATCCTGTATGAGACATAATTGTATCTGAGGCGATTTTTGAACGGCCAACTTTAACAATAGCTATTGGAACCTTTTTTTCTTTAGCTTTTTTTAAAACTTTAAAAAACAAATCTATATTGGTAAAGCTTTCAGCATAAATGCCTATTGCAGTTATTCTTTTATCATTTAATGAATAATCAATGATATCTTCTATTGTTATGCAAGTTTGATTGCCAACGGATATAATATAACCAAGAGGAAGTGATCTCTCATTAAAACTAATAGTATTACCAATAGTTCCGCTTTGGCAGATAAATGCAATTCCTTTTTCAGATGATTCGCCAGTAACTTGATCAGACCATACAGATACTTTATCAAGATAATTGATGAAACCATAACAGTTAGGGCCTAAAAAGGGCATACCTTCAGAATTTTCCATTAATTGCTTAGTTTTATTTACACCTTCTTTAGAATTTGTTTCAGAAAATCTAGAAGCTAAACATACTGCGCCTCCAGTTCCAATTGATTTAAAATCTTTTATAACTTCTACGGTTTGATCTCTAGATACAGCTATATATACACAATCAGGTATGTCCGGCAGCTCATTTATATTTTTATAATATTTATTTTTTTTACTACTTTTTCTAGTTGGATTAATATGCCAAATAGGACCTTTAAATCCTAATTTGCGATTTCCTTGGACAACAAAATCAGCCCAATAACCCCCAACTACAGCTAAACTTCTAGGCTGAAAAAGTTTTTTTAAATTTATGGACATTAAGCCCCAAGGGGTCTTAATAAAGAACGAGATATTATATGCCTTTGTATTTCACTAGTGCCTTCCCAAATTCTTTCTATTCTTGCATCACGCCATATTCTTTCAAGAGGTATATCTGCCATTAATCCCATACCTCCACAAATTTGTATTGCTTCATCTGAAACTCTACTTAACATTTCAGTACAGAATAACTTTGTCATCGCAGCATCTTGAGCAGTAAATGTTTTTTGATCAATTTTCCAAGCTGATTCCATTAACATTAAGTTTGCAAGTTTTATTTCAGTGGCCATATCAGCTAATTTAAAAGAAACTCCTTGAAATTTTCCAATAACTTTACCAAATTGTTTTCTATTAGCTGACCAATCTAATGCTATATCAAAGGCTCTTTCTGCTCTAGAGACTGAGGTAGCAGCAACGGTTAGTCGAGTAGCTTCCAACCAAACATTCATCAATTCGAAACCTTTGTCTTTTTC
>CETI01037783.1_pt1 | contig 13539 bp, 20 predicted proteins | sample 361441 | NCBI WGS metagenome assembly CETI01 (sample SAMEA2622478, study PRJEB7988) | marine metagenome | biome: marine biome (ENVO:00000447); feature: deep chlorophyll maximum layer (ENVO:xxxxxxxx); material: "saline water (ENVO:00002010), including plankton (ENVO:xxxxxxxx)" | depth 90 m | reverse complement strand
AATTTTCACAAGGTCATTGGCCAGGTGCTATCAATATTCCTTTGTTTACAGATAGTGAAAGAGAAACAATAGGGAAAAGTTATAAGAAAGAGAGTCGCTTAAAAGCAATATTTCATGGTTTAAAAATGACACTACCAAAAACCACAAAATTATTGGAATTAATCCTTCTGACAGCTAGCAAAAAAAAAGAGGAGAAAAAATCGTTACGAATATATTGCTGGAGAGGTGGAATGAGATCTAATGCTTTTGCTTGGCTTGCACGAACAATTGGTGTAAAGACTTATTTGTTAGAAGGTGGATATAAGAATTACAGGAAATGGGTTTTAAATCAATTTGAGCTTGATTTGCCAATAAGGCTTATAGGGGGCAAAACGGGGACGAGGAAAACAGATCTACTTAATTACATAGATAATAAAAAAATATATGTAATTGATTTAGAGGGTATAGCTAACCATAGAGGAAGTAGTTTTGGTTCATTAGGTATGGAAAGACAACCCTCAACCCAACAATTTGAGAACATACTCGCAGAGTCAATTAGTGAATTTTATGAAAATAACTATATGGAGATTTGGCTTGAGGCTGAAAGCTCTAATCTAGGAAAATGTCGAATACCAGATGGCTTGTATAAAAGGATGAAAAAAGCCCCGGTACTAGAAATAATTAAAACGAAAAAAGAGCGAATAGATAATTTAGTTAATGTTTATAGTCAAAACTCTCAAAGTGAATTGAAAGAGGCCGTAAGAAGAATAAGTAAAAGATTGGGTCCTCAAAGAACAAAAGAGGCATTAGAGGCTATCGAGAAAAAAGAATGGTCAAAAGCTTGTAATGCAATGCTGGATTATTACGATAGATGCTATGAATTCGAACTGAATAAAACAAGTATTATTAATTCAATTGATCTGAGTGGCCTAAACCTTAAGCTATCTATGATCAAAATTTTAAAGGAGAAGCTCAATCCTTTATAGTTTATATAGGGGTTTATCTATTAATTAAGACAAAATTAGAAATGACTAAAATTAATGCTGTTGTAGGAATTCAATTTATAAAAGGAAAGAATGAAAAAGTTCAACCCGAAATACGTTTATTTAGAAGTTCTGATGGAAAAAAAGGTGCAGTAATATATAAATTTTTCAGACCTAAAACAATCACACTCAAGAATTTAAATTCAATCGAGAAAATGTATTTAATTGACGAAGAAGGTGAGATTTCAACAAGGAAGATAGATCTATCTATCTTAAATAATAATATTACTGAGGTTAAGTCTACATATAATTGGAATTCAGAAAAAGAATTTGAACGATTCATGCGCTTTGCCAAAAGGTATGCAAATTCTTTTACTAATCATTAAATACGTAATTTGGAACCAACTACTTTATTCTCAATTACAGCTTTAATCTTTTCGATAGCGATTTTGTGGAGCTTAAAAGAAATACTTATTCTTTTTTTCGCCTCGATAATAATAGCTATGGCCCTTTGTACTCTAACTGGGAAAATCCAAGTTTTCCTTAGAATTCCAAGATGGGTTTCTTTAGTCATAACATTAATATCAATTATATTAATTTCAAGCTTATCTATCGTGATAATAATACCACAATTTGCTAGTGAATTTCAGGAGCTAATAAATCAAATACCATCAGCAGTAAATAAGTTGTGGGAACTTTTAATAAATACATTTTACGATGTATCCGAAATAATATATAAAGATAATATTCCTTTTTTAACTGATAGATCTCTATCAACTGATACTTTAAGTATGATTCCAGACGGTAGTACTTTAGCTAATGGTGTGGCAGATAGTATTACTAAATTAATTAATTTAGTAGGTAATTTAGGGATAGGAATTCTTCAGTTATTCTTCATGATCTCAGTTAGTTTAATGATAACATTACAGCCTAATTCATACAGAGAAGTTGCTATTTTATTAGTTCCATCATTTTACAGAAGACGTGCAAGAACTATTTTATTAAAGTGTGGCTATGCATTAAGCAATTGGATGAGTGGGCTATTGCTGAGCTCAATATGTGTAGCATTACTTGTTTCTATTGGACTATATTTATTAGGAATTAAATTAGTAATTGCTAACGCCCTAATTGCAGGAGTTTTAAATGTCATACCAAATGTAGGTCCAACAATAAGTACAATCTTTCCTCTTTCAGTTGCGTTGCTTGACAACCCATGGAAATCATTCGCTGTTCTAGGCTTGTATATACTAATTCAAAATATAGAGAGCTATATTATTACTCCCTCAATAATGCAAAAACAAGTTAAGTTATTACCAGGTCTAACAATTACCGCTCAGTTTATATTCACTATCCTTTTTGGTCCACTTGGATTACTACTAGCAATCCCAATGGCCGTAGTAATACAAGTATTTTTTAAAGAAGTAATTATTCATGACATTTTAGACAGAAATTTTCTTAACCATCAAACTTAATTAAGGAAAACTTTAATATTTTCCTAAAGCTTACCCTTATCAAACGTTAGAAAAGCATTATGAATTTAAATTAAGATATATATTTCTTTTTGAGCAAAAAATCCTAAAAATATTATTAATATCAAGGCTGATATTGTATTTAATCAAAGTCATCAATCTATTAGTTATGCAGGAATTATGATATTAAATTAATTATTTGGAATAGCTAATTTATATTTACTATCAAGTTAATAAGCCCTTTAATTTTTTTGAATTATTATTCCAAACTTTTTTATTTATTTCAATCATCAAATTCAGGTTTAGGTTTCTTTTTAACTTTGCCAGAAAGTAATTGATGTAAAGCGTCAAGTGAATTATACACCTCCTTCAGCTCAGACATTTCAGGAAGAAGTCCATGCTGGCCTAGCATTTGATCCAAATCTCGAAGTTCCTGCCTGATATAACGCAAATGCGAACTAACTTCCTCTCTCTTACTGGTAGACATTAAAAATAGATTAACTGCTATAAAAATCGATTTTAGCCTAAGATAAGAATATTAAGCATCTATAAATTAACAAAGTTTATAAACCCACAATATATCAGCGAACTTTCAAGCTAGTTAAATACTTAAAATATATAGAGGCATTAATTAGCTAGAAATCAGAAATTTTTTTCTATTATAAATAATAAACACCAAAGTGATTTTCGCCAATGGATACTTACTGTTTTGTAAAAAAATAAGAAATATACTGTTTCATTTCTTAGATATGGTTAAAAATACAAGTATGGATCAACAAAAAAGAAAAGACCTCAACTTGAGGCTTGGAAATCTAATACTCGCAATATTTCTTGCAACTGTCCCTACTGCTATCACCTATGGAACTCTTAGTATTCATGGACTAAATATATGCAGAACCCTCAGTAGAAAAATAGATAGTGTAGAAACAAAAGAATTATGTGATGAAGCTGCCTGGGATACGACAAAGAGTTATATTGTTTTGATTGGCTTTTTTATCACATTACCAACATGGATGTGGTTTTACTTGTCAGTTAAGAAAAAAGAACGCGGTTAGATTAATCTTCAATTTATCTATGAGGATAAAAAGCTAGAGAAAGGAAAGGTAAATACTTTTTTATCATTCGATATTTTATTTATTGTCTTTTTTGGAATTATGGATTGCTTATCTTGCTTCTTATTGAATAGAGTCTCAATTGATTTGGAATTTGATTTAAAAAACTCTTGAATAAGATAATCTGCAGAGAACATTCCTGGACCAAGCAAAATAATTGAAAAAGCACAAGCAAAGTAAAGAGCCAGTAGCTCCAGAAGATAAATATTGAAGCCAGACGTTGCAATAGCATGGTAGATAGCAACACTCATTGTTCCAAGTATTGCAGTCGCTCCTATCCTTGTTCCAAGGCCAAGAATTAATAACCAACTACCGCCAATTTCAGACCCCGCGGCTATGTATGAGAGAGTTACGGGGAAAGGTAAATGTAGAGGACGTACAAACGCATCTGCAAAATTATTTATGTCATTTAGCTTTTCGAAGCCGTGATGAATTAACAATGCTCCTGTAAAAACTCTTAAAACAAGAAAAGCAAAATTCTTAAAAATTGAGTTATAAAAAATTGTGTTGAGCAATTTACTTAGGGGAAGTCCGTGAACTTTAGAAGTAACAGGGCATCAAGCGTGGAAAAGAAAAAAAAAAAGTTACCACAAAAAGTATTAATATTCACTTTGAGGGTCTCAGCAATTATGTAAGATCAAAAAAATACAAAAATTAGACTTGAGTACATCATTACTTGCTGCTACTGCTGCTGTTGGTCTGATAATGGTTTCGATACCAGTATTGATTGCATCACTCAGTTAAACAGATTCACTATTGGGTTATTCATTCTGGAAAATAATAAAATCTTAATCAAGCTAATCTGCTAAGAAGAAATAAGAGCATTACCTGCCACCCATCCACTAGTCCAGCAATGTTGAAAATTGAATCCACCGGTCACACCATCAATATCTAATACCTCTCCTGCAAAGAACAACCCTTTACATATTTTACTTTCCATAGTTTTGAAATTAATTTCTCTAAGTGAGACCCCTCCAGCAGTTACGAATTCATCTCCAAAAGGACCTCTACTATTTATTGCATAACTACTCATTATCAAACATTTCACTAAAGACTCTTTTACTCTATTGGACAAATCACACCACTTTAATTGACTATCAATATTTTGGTTTAGGAGTAGAGCTTTCCACAAACTTTTAGGTAAATGATTAAAGGGCTTGTTGTTAAAAACAAACTTCTTTCCATTTTCCAATTTATATAAATCAATTTTTGACCGAACCTCAATCTCGTCCATACAAAGCCAATTTATTCTTAATTCACCGAAGTATTTATTATCGTATAAATTTCTTGCACTAAAAGCAGAAAGTCGCAAAATCACAGGACCGCTAAATCCTTTGTGAGTTATGAGTATAGATCCAGTTTCAGTATATTTTTTCTTTCCAACAGTAAGTTTTATTTGAGCATTCAAAGTGATGCCTGAACAAGCCTCTAATATTTTTTCAGAAGTACACAAAGAAAAAAGAGATGGAACAGGTTGAATAATCGAATGTCCAAGACTCTTTGCTAACTTTCGTCCACTAGGATGGCCACCAGTGCAAATTAAGATATTTTTGGAATCAAAATATTTACTTCCTTTAGTTAACACACTAAATCCATCATTTTTTTTTCTTATCTTTTTCACATGAGAATTGGTAACTACCTTTACACCAGAGTAATCTGCCGCATCTTTCAAACATTTTAGAACGTCGGAAGAAGAGTCAGAACGGGGAAAAACGCGTCCATCATTCTCTATCTTCAGAAGAAGACCTTTTTTTTGGAACCAATCAAAAGCTTCAGTTGTAGAAAATCGATTAAACAATCCAAGAAGTTGTTTCTCGCCTCGAGGATAATTATTTACTAAATCAGAAATCTCCCAACATGAGTTGGTTAAATTACATCTACCACCACCACTAATTCTAACTTTTTCTAATACTTTCGAAGTGCTTTCTAATATGACAACAGATTCAAGTCCACAAGTAGCTGCTGTAATTGCCCCCATAAACCCGGAGGCACCACCACCAATAACTATAAGATCTGTAATCATCAAAGAATCAAATTCTAAGGAATTCTATTTTAATAAAATAATATATACAAAATTCATATATTGCTTTTATTTATTGAGGCAAAGTAAAATTTCAAAAATAACAGAAGAATTTAACTTAGTTTGAATTAACTGAAAAAGATTTAACGATAAACTTATTGTCTTGATACCCAGTTCAAATCTTTATAAAGTTCTTTTTTGTTGTATCTTTTCCACATATTAAAAAAAGAATATGGCTGGACCAAAAAGAGATGAAGCAAAATCTATTCTCTCCTATGTAAGGCAAGAGCTAAGATACATGGATGAAGATCTAAGAAACGATGGACTGTTACCAGAATTATCTTCACTAAGATCAGTATATGAACAGCTTTCAACATTACTAGAACTTTCTGACGGAAGAAGAAAAAAAAAGGAGAAGCCAGAATTCCCTGACGACAAAAAAAAACTATGAGAAGAATTCCACAACTTTGCTTCATCTAAAGTAATTTTTAAGAATAAGATAAAAATAATTTTTTTAACTTTATTTTTTTTGTTTTTATTGAATGGTTAGGCCAATAGTATATTGTGAATAAATATTCATTCACACTTGAAAAAAGGATTAGCTCTTTATTTATGAAAAAATGCCTAACAGAGAACCAATTTTTGGGAGTGAGTCCAATCTTCTAGATCCTATAAATCACATTCGTTTTTGGGATAAAGGGGAAATGGCTTATTCAGCACTGAAAAAAATTAATGAGCTAAAAGCTAATAATGAATTGAAAAAAGCTGAAATTATCTTGGCTGAATGGATTTTTTAGAGACATAAAAGTCAAGAAATAAATAAAATTTTCTGAATAAACGAAAAGATAAAGTAAATTAAACTTTTAGTAAATAGGTATGCCCTCCATAAGAAAAAGGATTGGCTATCTTCCATCGCTTAATATTCATGCGATAATCAACAAAATCGCAAAAAAAGAACAGCTAAGTCAATCAAAAGTGGTAGGGATATTGGTTGAAGAGGCTTTGATAGCTAGGGGAGTGCTTGGGCTTCAAAGCACAAACGATTCTCCGGAGCAAAGTATATACAAGAAAGAATATAAATTGAGAAAATCCCTCTCAAATTATAATGATCTTGACGAATTAATTTCGGATAAAGGTATTACTTATAATACAAATAAATATAATTCCACTTCAGAAGAATTTTTAACGAATGAGAGAGAAGCCTTCAACAAAGATTTATTTGAGCAGTTCAAACAATTTATGCTGTTTCAAAGAATAATCAAAGAAAAATAACAACAAATATTTTAATTAAATTTAATTTAATCATTTAAGGATTTATAAAAATCAAACAAGTTCTTTTTTCACCAAAGAATGTAGAGATCAACAAAAACCACGCATAACTCAAACTTATGCACTAGAACTAAAAAATATTAGTTCTTCTAAGGATTACTCAACTAGTTTTTTTTATAAGAAATTTTAAATATAATCATGACATCAACAACAACTCGTCCAAAGTCCAATTCATCCAATCTTCTAGAAGAGGCGTTAAATCAACCTCCAATCGGAGAAACAGCTAATTTTGCATGGAACGCGACACCACTAGGAATAGCAGCAATTTATAAAGGTATCTCCACGTCAACTCCACCTTATGATCAAGCGATAAAAGAAGGCGAGGAATTGTCAATGGATTTAAGTCGAGAAGAAAAAGAATTCCACTTGACTCAAAAAGGAATGGCGCTTATTTTTTACTCTTAAATTAAAATAAGCACAAAAAATCTAAATCATTTGTCCTCCACAGAGGAATCAATAACCCATTCATCGTTTATCCCTAGTAAAACAAGAGCTTTGTCCTCCCAATCAGTATCAATGGACCAATCGTATGGCACGTCAAAAGTAAGTGTGATTTCATTTTTATTTTTTTTATAAGTTTTACATCTGGGTAGAATTTTAGAGTGCTTAATCTCAGCTAGGAATAGATCATCGGACTTTGCGTCCTCTTGATAACCTAAACGTTGTAGCTTCTCTTCAAATTTGAGTTCTAACCGTACGTTGAAGCAATGGGCATCGTCCCAATCAGAATAATGATCGAAATAATTATCCCAAGAATTACTCATTTAAAAAAATCGATGTTCTAAATTTAAACCCTAATCAATTGTTTTCAATCAATTTGCTGAACAAAACTAACGTGTTAAACAATGGAGATATTGATAATATTCAAATAAATCAAATACTGACTATTTTAGTTAGTAAAAGTAAGGAAGTTAAAATCGTTAAGTACCCATGTGCCTAGGGTAAGGAGTCCAAAGCCTGCAACAAACATCATCAGAGCTGTCAATTTGTATCTAGTTGACTCTGATCCTCTTCTAAGGAATAAGGTTTCAGAAGCGAAAGATGTAGTCTGAGGTATCGAATTTTGAACAGCTTTTTTCCTGGATGATGAAAACATTTAGCTAACATTAAGAACATACAAACTAAACGAAATTCAAACCAACCGCGAAAAAGAATGGAGTGAATATCCTTATAAAAAGAAAAAGGTGTGACACCAAATGAAAGAAAGTTTTTGGTTAAAGCATTTTTAATCACACTGTGGTTTAACAAGTGAATTGATGCGCTCGAAAAGACAAATCGTAGAGAAATGAAGTTAGAGAGCTAAAAGTTGATCTCATTTACCAGCTAAAAAACGAAAAATTCACAAAGGAAGCTCACAACAATCTCTAAACGCTTCACATATTTTTATATTTGCGTTACAATACTCAACAATGGTTAACACTCGGTCACTTTTACGAGGCGCGAATATATGCCATCTTCTTTTTTAGCTGACCAGTTGATCGGATAGCTAAAAATTATAAAAATTTCTCACAATTAATTATTAAAAAAATGGAAATGAATCCTTTTAAACCGCTAGCACAGCATTTTCAAGAAATCCAAGAAAAAGTATTCACATTGAAGACATCAATTAACAAACTCTACTTAAAAATAATTTTAGTAAAAGCTACAACCTAATATTTAAATTAGTTAATTATCTCTACGATATAAAGTCACAGAGAATTCTATATTAGCTTATGTATGTTTTTAATAAGTTTAATTTTTTCTCACTTGAAACATCTGTTTCTATAATTGGAACAATATTATTTTTCTTATAGGTTTTAAATAGATCAATTACAATGTTATGTGCTACATCAATAGACTCCAAAAATTCTGTTGAACAATACACACCTTTCCAGGGTCTGAACTTGAACCTTGCTAAAAATTGTTTAGAAGGGACAAGAATACTTCCAAATAATTTAACATTACGATTAGCATCCTTATAATATTCATTTGTATCAATTATTTTTTTGAGCAGATTAAGTCTTAGTTCTAAAGTCTTATAATCAGTTCCAAATTGAATCCAAATAGATGATACGAGTCCAGATTGAAGTTTTTTCTTTAAATTAATAATCTCATCTTCAAAAAAATGACTCTTTAAATAAGGATTAAAAGCAACACCAATAGAAAAATTACTATGAATGAAAAATGTATTACCTTTAATGAAGCTTAAAGCTGTCATAGAGTTTAATGTTTTTCTTTTTTGAGAACCTGAAACCAATAGCACCTCCTTGCACCCCAGATCGTTTACAACATGAAGAAATTCAATAAATGAATTAAGAGTATTTAATCTATTTTTTTTAAATTCATGGAGGATACTAAAATGAGGAATAAGGTCGATACTTGGGAACTCTTTTCTAGCTATTCCAATTGACCTTAATAAAAATTCAGTTTTCAGATTATTTTTACAAACTATATTAATTTTATAAAGATTATTTTTCTCGTAAAAAGATAGAATCGAACGAAGTTCCTCAAATGACTTAAAAGAAATTTCAATCCTCAAATTTTGTAAATCAAATACACTTTCCTTCATTTCTATAAATGTTCAATATTATTCAAAAAATATTAGCATACATGTACCAAAAGCAGATTTAAAAGAAATCTCTAATATAAAATCAATCGCTCATCTCTCATAAAGAAGAACCAAATTAAATATTACAAATTAATCGTCTAACTACAAAAAGAATAAGTGTTATAAAATATATTATTCATTAAAAATGTATATATATAATTATATTTGGAACAAAAGTCTAACCATTAAATTATTATAGGGTGAATATGTAGTAAACAGATTATAATTTATACTGAACAGTTATTTTATCTAAAAATAAAAATTAATTTTATTGAATATTTATTTATAGTATTTAATATCTAGTAATTCAAATCATCTTGCATGTTATCAAATAAATTGTTATCCCTATGATGATTCTCAGAAAAGCGGTAATTAGCATCTTTTACTAATAAAAGTGATAAATCTTTAACGTTATAAATAAATTTTTTTTGATTTATATACATTTTATATAATACCTCTTTGATCTCTTGGTTCAAAGTAGTATTTGATAACAAGAGAATTGAGGTCCATCCGCTAAGAACAACTGAAAATATAAGAATCAACTTGGAGACTTTAAGAAAATAATTAAGCAATTTACACAATCATTAATATACTATCCAATGATAACTACTTTAAGTCTATATGCACATACATACGTATTAGTAATTATTAGTCTTAGATAAAATTAACATCAAAGAATTAAGCTTTTTTCATGCAATTTTATTCTTTTTAATATCAAACTCAACCCAATTAGACGAAATCAATTGATTCCATGTTTTAAGTGAGTCTTTTTTCGTCACCTTTCTCCTACTCTTAAACTCCATCGGTTTTCCATTTGAGACGACACCCCACATATCAATTGTAAAATCAGCACCAACATGATCATTGGATACTTTTTTAAAATCAAAATGAATTGCCCATTTATTATGAGGATCAATAAGCCAACCAATGGGAGCCTCTAGGCTTTCTAATTTTGCCATTAAAAAACAAAGTCTTAATTTTGTTTTTAAATAAAAAAACATGCTTCGTCAAGTCTAAGAATATAAAACCAAGTTAAAATATGCATATGGATACTAAAAAAAGAATTTAATTATTTTTAAAATTGCTCAATGATAGGCTGCAAAAGCTAATAATGTACATGATTTAAAGGAAGTCATCTTAGACAAATCATTTAAAATGATAAATAAGTTTTAAAAAGCATACAAAGACACAAGTCCCATAAATTTCATGAATAATTTCAGCCATTGGGTATAAGTAAAAAAGAGATTATTTAAAAAAGTTGAAAGACAATTACTATTTTAAAAGAATAGATATAATATTCTCACACTACCAAGTAAACCAAAGATGTCCTATGAAGCTGGGAGTACAGAATGTAGAGGTTTAATAGAGGCCAAGGAAAGCTTAATAAAAGCCATGAGTTCACTTGGATCAATTAAAGGCCTGGATCATATACAAAAATCATTACGAGAGATCTATAACGAATTAGAGCAGCTTCATGAATCAAGAAGAGTAGAAGAATCAAAAAATTTAAATTGATATATACACAAACTTCTACTAATATAAATTCAACTAATAGTCTTAATGAAATACAAAGAACATTTATGACTAAAAAAATTATTTTTAAATTGGTAGTCCATCAAATAGGTAAAGCGAAATATAATTACTAAGATCAAATTTTCATAATTTTTTGCTAATTTTTTTTACTTTCATTAGTTTTGTTTCTTTGTTAATATAAGTTATATTAAAATATAAAATGTATAGTAAAGATACTGAGATCTCAAAATTATCAGACCTTGATAAATTAAGATCAGCCCCAAGCCTGAACAAAAAACAATCATCAATACTTTTAGCTCAAATTAAACTTCTTGTTTTTAAAGCTGACTGGGTAACTATTGGAGTGATGTCACCATCATTGAGTAAAGCAATTAACGCAGTCAGAAGAATTGAAGAGAAATTTAAATATAAAGAGATGAAATGTATTAATTTTCCTAGCCAAAGTGGACCAATTTTCTTAAAAGCCAACCAAAAAACAGGTGAAATACATGCAAGAATAGAGTATGGATTGGGCGAAGGAATATTAATTAGTTGCCATAATGATGATAACTCACAAACTTCAAAAACTATTGGTCCCTTTCCCTTAGATTTCTTTAATTAGAAGCAATAATTGATATCTCATGTTTTTAGTTTCATATCTATGAAAATAGGTAAAAAACCTAAAAATATTAAGAAAAACACTTTTATTTCTTGTATAGTGTCAATGTATTATACAAAAATAATTTTTTCTATATGATACATTGAAAACTAAGCTAGCAGTTTATAACTGAATCTAATGTTCCACTCCAAAAAAATCGAATATAAAAATTTAATACTTACATCTTTTATATAAATGGATAAAGAAAGAGCTAAGTTTTACCAATCAGGTGATGGTTCCTATTTCTATTCAGCAGATGATGCTACGAAATGGGATCTTCTTGATAGGATTGGACAACTAAATCTTCTACATGTATTAAAAAAAGAGTGGGAACCAGAAAATTCAAGTCAAAGCAAATTACGAAAAGTACTGCAAGAATTAAAAATTGATGAGTTTGAGGACTTCATGGCTGACCTGCTTGGTATATGTGAATCCTTCGAGGAAATGGTTTATGAGTTTGAGGGGAATATAAATTTAAGTCCAGAATATTTAGAGAGGGTTTATCCGGATGAAAAAGAAAGTCTTGAAAAGTTAAAACAACAAATTAAAGAGCATAAAGAATGGAAAGAAAAGCATCAAGCCTCATATTCTTTTCTGACTAGAAAACTCTTAGAAAAAAATGAAAAAGATAATAACGATTTTAATCTTTAACTTATTCTTAAAATTTAAGTGTTTACATAAAATAAATTAAAAAACAACCTCTTCGAGAGGATAAATTATGATATAAATGATAGCTAGCTTGGGTTTGGTTAACCTTTTTATAACGTTATACTTTTGAACTTATTTTTATGGGACCAATCTGATTTACTTCCAGCCAGAGTCTTGCTACTTATTAAGTACGAAATCTTACCTTGTAAGTGATTACTATTAGTTTTTTCTGATTAAGGTTGAACTTAAATAGAGAGTAACATGGGCGATAATATATTTATTTATTCGTTATCAAACAAAGTCAACAACCGAAAATCAAGCAACATCACGCTATCAAGACTTCCTTCAAACTGATAAGGAAAAGAATACCAGGAAGAATTTCCCACTTAGATGATTTTCTCAAAATGCCATAGGTGACTGCATTTACTGATCAAAAGGAAAGGCAAAACAAAAATAAAGTGATTTTACCTACACGACTTACCAAAAAATGTATTACAGTCTTAACATATGTTTACATATGTGACTCACATTAGTCTGTTATTCGCTTATTAGCACCTGTACTCAGACGAAGTAAACTCAGGCCTGCCAAGCCTTTCAGCTTAAATTTACTTATTTATTGGATCTAATCAAAGGTCACCAAACTCTAATTAAAGCAATCAAATGACTTCTACAAATCCAAAATCAAACAAACTTATAGATAGAGAGGTGGTTAATGAAATGATAGAGAATGCAATTCGGAGGCATAACCGGAGATCCACAATAATCTCAGCAATTCTTGGTTGGTTACTAATTGGTGGATATTCTTTTGGTCTTTTCCACGTAGTTCAAAACATTTAGTTACTTTTTGATGTTTTTGTAGTCTATTATATTTTTAAACCTAATTTGAACAATTAAACTTCCAGTATTGTTTATATTTTACTTTAAATATTCAAGAGATAGATAAAATTGATTATATTTTATAATTATATTTGATCAGTTTGATTGTGATCATATTTATACCTCTAGTTTTGGCTACTCCATTTGTCTTGATAAGGAAGTTGATAATCTTCTTTGTTCATGGGAATCCAACTCCAATCAGAACAAATTGACACTTGATAACCAATTACATAAAGAGCAAGAATCGCATTAAACAGGTTAATATGAGCTAGAGGGGTTTCCATGACTTAAGATTTTTAATTATCATAACTAATTTGATTAACAAATTAAGCTTCCAATCAATAAAGTGACCATCTAAAAGTCAAT
>CETI01238617.1_pt1 | contig 13604 bp, 14 predicted proteins | sample 361441 | NCBI WGS metagenome assembly CETI01 (sample SAMEA2622478, study PRJEB7988) | marine metagenome | biome: marine biome (ENVO:00000447); feature: deep chlorophyll maximum layer (ENVO:xxxxxxxx); material: "saline water (ENVO:00002010), including plankton (ENVO:xxxxxxxx)" | depth 90 m | reverse complement strand
AAATACTTGTTGAAGGTGAGTAGCTAGAAATATTCAAATCAATTTTACCATCAAAATCTCCAAGAGCACATTGTTTAAATATCTGCCAATTTTTATCTCGTTGTGAATTTTTTAATAGATGATCATAAATTTTCGAATTTGGTTCAAAACTAATAATTTTATTTTTATATCCATTTTTTCTCAATGTATTTGCAAATTGTCCTGTATTTGCACCTACATCTAGAACAGTTTCAATATTATATTTATTAGATAAATCTAATAAAATATCAAAAGACGATTTATTCTTTGAAATTTTAACTAATCTATAATCAAATTTTTTTAATATATTTTTTATGATTTCTTTCATCAAATTTATTAATTATTTTAACAATTCTTTTTTGTTCATTTTGTGTTAATTCAGGATAAATAGGTAAAGATAAAATTTTTTTACTCAAATTTTCTGTAAATTTTAATTTAGAATTATTATATTTTGAGTAGGGTTTCATTTTATGTATTGGATAAGGATAAATTATTTTAGTTGAAATTCTATTTTGATTTAAATATTTGATTAATTTATTTCTGTTGTTAACTCTAATTACATAATTATAATAAACATGAGAATTATGCGTGTTTTCTAGAGGCAAAATTATTTTTTTATTAATAATATTTTTATTATAGAATTCAGCAATTTTTCTTCTTAAACTAATTTTTTTATCAATTTTTTTTAATTTAAAATTTAATATTGCGGCCTGAATTTCATCTAATCTAGAATTTAATCCATGTATTATTGATTTATATTCATTTTCAACTCCATAAAATCTTATCATTTTAGATTTTTTAAATAAATTTTTATTTTTTGTTACAATCATGCCACCGTCACCAAAAGTACCAAGTATTTTTGTTGGATAAAAAGATATGGCCGATATATCTCCTAAAGAACCAAGTTTTTTTCCTTTATAAGTTGCACCAAAACTTTGAGCACAATCTTCAATTATTTTTAGATTATGCCTTCTAGATATTTTTAAAATTTTGTCCATGTTAGGAGATTGTCCATATAAATGAACTACAACTATTGCCTTTGTTTTTTTAGATATTTTTTGTTCTATTTTATTTTCATCAATCAAATAGTCAGATTCTTTTATATCAACAAAAACTGGATTTGCACCAGAAGAAACAATTGCACTTACTGTTGGAATAGCTGTATTCGAGGTTGTAATTATTTCATCATTTTTTTTAATACCTAATGATAATATTGAAATTAATAATGCATCTGTACAACTATTAACACCTACTCCAAATTTTGAACCAAGATATCTGGGAATTCTTTTTTCTAAATTACGTACCTCTGGTCCTAATATTAAACTTTTCGAATTCAATACTTTTTTAAAAATATTGTTATAAGAAGTTTTGTTATTCCTATAGTCTCTATGAAAATTCCAATAGTCAATTTTCACTTATTTTTCCTTATTTTTGATTTTTCAAATATATAATCATTATAACTATAGTATTTATCGCACAAAACCATAAGTGTTTCCTTTTTTTTAAAGTGCACTTTAACCCAGTTGTTTGGTTCAACTTTTAAAATATCAACTAAAGGTTTCAATTTAAAAAATTTAGTATTTTTACCATTATAAATTTCAAGCTTAATATTTCCTTTGATGCTCAAAAAAACCTGGGTACATCTTTTGTGAGCATGATTTCCTCTAATATCTTTATTTTCTGAATTAATAAAAAAAATTCTCTTTATATCAATTAGTTTATTAACTTTATCCAATATAAATAATTTTGTAGAATTTGTTTTTTTTCTATTAGAAACTATTTTTTGAATTTTATTTTTTAATTTATTCATTTTAATTTGTTCAAATCAAAAACTTTATTATTATTAACTTTTATATCAAAAAAATTACACCTAAATTTATAAATTAATATTTTAATTTCAAAAAATATATCATTTATTTGATCAAAATTTTTATCAACTTTAATTAAAGTATTTTTTATAGCTTGGCAGTAAGGTATATAAATATTTTTAATTATTTCATTAGTAAAACCATACCTATTATAAACTAAAATATTAAAATTTTTAATTTTTAGACCATGAAAATGATAAATTATTCTATCTTTTGACCTGAATCTATTATATGTCCATGGCCCTTGAAAAAATTTTTTATTCTTGGAAATGTGAATTGAATTTTTGAATAATTTTGGCCATAGATCTAAATACTTTTGATCTCCAAGTCTTCCTTTGTCTGGATAATCATGACACCAATCAATACATTTAGTTTGCCACCATTTTAAGATTTTTTTGACTTTTTGATTATTATTAAAGATCATATATTGTACACAAAATTTTCCACTTACTGAGCTATAATCTTTTTTATAATGAAACCCATGTTCTGTTAATAAAACTGATTTTTTAGACCTAATAAATTCATTAATAATAAATTTAGGGTTCTTAAAAAAAAATATATCTGCATCGATGTAAGTTACTCTTTTAATTTTTTTAAATCTTTTAAAAATAAAATCTGGAAGAAAAGGTGTAAGAGTCCAACAATATTCAATAAATTTCCTTTTTTTCTTAATTTTCAATAGTTTTTCATTTTCTACATTTTTAAGAGGTATTATTTCTAAATCTTTAATTTTTTTTTTTTTTAAAAATAATTCTACTTTTTTATCCATACAAACTACCCAAAGTCTACTATCTGGCAAATATTTTTTAAGTGAAAAAAACATAGTTAAACCTTGTGGTACATAGTTAAAATTAAATAATGTTATATAATTTTCCATAATTTACAAATTTTTTGTTTTTAAAATAAAAAAACAATAACTAATTTTTTTTTTATTCAAATAAAAATTTTTTCCAATATAAGAATTACCTTGAATAATTTTTTTTTGATTTTTAAAATAATTTAGTAAAAAATTATTTTTTGAAAAAATTCTACAAGGATAGGACATATTAAAATATTTTTTGGGATTTTTTTGAATAAAAATTTTATCATCATTATCATTTGAAACAATTAATCTATCAATAATAATATATTTAATACTTTTAATCTTTAGCATTTCATTTATATGTTTTTTGGGTTTTTCAAGATATTCTAGTACACTTGAAAATAAAACTATATCTGGCTTAAACTTTTTTAATTTTTTAATATTTTTAATAAAATGAATGTTTTTATGTTTTATATGTTTGAGTCCTGCATTAACTAAATATTCTTGTTCATAAATTATCCATTCAATTAATTTTGCTTTAATTTTAGACCTATTTTGAAAAAAAAAACTTCCAAGAGAACCTCCAAAATCTATTAATTTTAGCTTTTTTTTGTAATTTAAATTAATGAATTTAATTATCTCTTTAGGATAGTTATTATCTGATAACAGTTCTCCATCTCTTTCATAAAATTTATTATTATTTGAGGAAATAATTGTATTTTTAATAATTTTATTTAAAATTTTTTGATTTTTGTAGCCTGTCGAATCTTGATTTGCATTTTTCCAGTTTTTATAAGGACCAATGAATTTTACTTTTGGATATTTAAGTTCATAATAAAGGTCATGAATAAATTTTGGCAAAATCGATTTTACATACTGTAAATAATTTTTTTTATCCATAATTTAATTTAAAAAAAATTTTTCTAAAATCTTGTTTATATAGTTTTTGTTTTTTTTTTGTTTTATTAGATATTTTTCAGTTATTACTTTATCCATTTTTGTAGATATAATTTTATCTTCTTTAATTTTCTTCGGATGTTTTAATGGAAATTTAATTAAATTTGATTTTTTTTGTAAAAAATTATTTTTTATTTTTGTATGTGTGGCTCTAATATTAAATCCAATATTATGAACCAGGTTAACTTTTGGAGTAATCGCTAATCCATTTGTTTTCCAAATATAATAGACAAATTGATGGTCCCAGGTATCAATTTTTTTTTGAAAAGTAAGTTCAAACATATTTTTATACTGATTTATTAAATAACTATTTTCATTAAATCTTTTTTTTAAAACTTCGAAACCTTTTTTTTTCCATGAAGTCATTTTTGGATCATATTTTTTCCAAACATTTCTCCATGTTGCCCATCCCCAAACTTCAATATGCTTTGTAAAAGTATATGAAAATGATTTTTTATAATCATTCATAAATGTATACCCCGATATTACTTTTATCTTTTTGTTATTTTTATATTTTGTTAATAATTTATCACAATATTTAAAAAATGATGATGAAGGTAGACAATCATCTTCTAATATTATTCCTTGAGGATTATGTTTGAAAAACCAATTTATCGCAAATATAACTCCATTTTTGCATCCAAGATTTTTTTTTGAAAATTTAATATTTATATTTAATTTATCTTTTTGTTCTTTTAGAAAAAAATTCAATTTTTCCCATTCAATATCTTGATTTTTTTTTCCATCTTGGAATATAAATATTTTTCTTTTTTTTAATTTTTCAATTTTCTTAAATAACTTAAAAAATTCAGTTGGTCTATTATAACAAATAATAAGTATTGGAGAATTTATCATTTAAAAATGTTAAGTTTTTTTATAATTTTTCTTATTATACTTTCTTTATAAATTTTAATTTTTTTATTTCTAATCATGTCCATTTCAGCTTTAGTTTTTCTATTTTGATATAAGCCTCTACTAATTAATGAATACCCTTTTTCTCCATGATCGTCGTCAATGGACACAAAAAGTTCTTTATTTAGAAAACCTGCTTTAAAAGGTATAATTTCTTTTTCTTTAAAACTTTTTTCAAAATTAAAAGGAAGCATTTTGTTATATTTTTTATTATGCTTTGAAACTTGTAAATTTCTTTTTAAAAATTCTAAACTCATAAAAGAGCATAGGGAAATTAAATAATCAGGAATAATATTATTACTTAAATGCCATAATTTAATTTTTTCATAATTTTCAAAACTTAAATCCGCATAACTAATGAAGTTTTTTTTGTTATGTGGAATTAATTTTAATTGTTTTAACAAATCACCTTTATGATAAAAACTATACATTAAATGATCAATTTTATTTTGATGAATTTCGCTTACAATCTCATTAATTATATTTGATTCTTTTATGCATAGATGATCTTCAATCCAAAAAAAAATTATTTCTGATTTTAGATTTTCTGTTATTTTTTCTGTATCTTTAATCCAGCCATTATTTGTCTCTAAAAAATATGTTTTAAGTTTGTTACTCTCAATTTCATTTTGTAAAAAATTTTGAACTTCGTATTTTAAATTTCCTCTAATATTAATGTGCCAACTTAAAATATTTGATTTACAAAATGAATGATAGGAGTCTTTTAGTCTTAAAAATCTTTCTTCTGTATCAATATAAAAATTTGCGACAACAGAAAATTCACTAGACATAAATTTAAATATTATATTTTTATTTGTTCAAAAGCTTCATTAATAAATGACTTATAATAATTTGAATATCTTCAGAAATTTGCATGTCATTTATTGAAAAATGAATTGGATGATTGCATATTTTTTTTGCTTTTCCTCCATCAAAACCTAATATTGCAAAACTTTTAACACTCATTTTTTTTGCCATTTTTAATACGTTTATAATATTCTTTGAATTTCCACTTCCAGAAAGTACAATTAGTAAGTCATTTTTTTTTGCTTTTACTCTTAATTGTTCTGAAAAAATATTTTCATAGCCTATGTCGTTTGCTAAGCAAGTTAAGACTGAACTATTTGATGATAGTGCTTCGATATTAAATCCTATGCCGGATTTCATTCCCGCCCCATATATTAAATCATTGGCAATGTGCATAGCATTAGCTGCACTACCTCCATTACCACAGATAAAAATTCTTTTATTATTAGTTTTGGTTTTTTTTATTTCTTTTACTAAAAAAGGTATTTTATTAAACGATGGGTCTAAAAGAGCTTTTGCCAGCTTAGACTTGTAACTTTCAATTTCTTTTAACATGTTTTAAATCAACATCTTTTACTTCATTTATTTCTTTAATCAAATAAATTTTGTCTTTTTATTTATTTTTTGAATAATTTGTTTTTTTATTTCCTGATTATATTGGGCGGCCCTTAATATTACTATTGGTAATTTTTTTTTTTTCAATATTTTTGGACTATAAACTTTTATATTAGAACCATACAAGTATTTATTATGTTTTTTAGAATCATTATCTAATATACCTACAATCTTCGAACTATCTAATCCATTTGATATCAGTATTTGAGAAAATATATGAGCCCCGAAAAGATAAACTTCTTCTAAATTTTTAATTATATTATTTATTTTTTTTATGTCTTGGTTAATTCTTTTATAAAAATTAATAAAAATTTTTTTATTTTTTTTAAAATTATTGTATTTATTTTTTAATAATTTATTTTTTCTAGAAATTTTTTTTGTTTTATAAAAAATTGAATGATTTAAATATTTTTTTTTTTCTAATATTTGAAATCCATTTTTTTTTAATAAAAAATCAATCATTTCTTCTTCTAAAAAATAGGGATGTTCAAAGTTCATTGCATTTGCAAAACCTTTTTTAATCATTAACTTAAGATTTGGTACACTAAATATATGATAGCCACCCTCACTAAGTGAATAATAAATATCTTTAAGAAACTTATTTGGATCATATATATGCTCAAATAGATGAGAATGAATTACCAAATTAACCTCTCTATAATTTTTTTTTATGAGCTTTCTAGAAAAAAAATTTTTTATACAAATATGATTTTTATTAAAACTTTTTTTTCCATTTGGATCAAAACTTATCAAATTATATTGATTATTTACATTTAGGTGGTTAATAGATTCTGATACCGAATTATGGCCCCCTCCAATTTCTACAATTTTTCCTTTAAATTTATTTAAAAGAAATTTAAAAAAATTTATGTGATGATTGTGCCAAATTTTTCCTATTGTTCCTGATCCATGTGGTTTAAAATATAATTTTTTTAATGATACTCTTGGGTGTATTTGAACACTTCCAGTAATTTTGTTTATTTTAAAACATAAATTTTTAAGTTCTACTTTATGATTTCTGTCGACTACTCCCATATATATTGGAAAATTTTTAAATTTAAAAAGATTTATAAATCTAGAAGAGCCCGAAACTGGACAAATTAGTTTATTTCCTTCAAACATTAAATCTGTATTTAAGAATTTTTTTCATTTTGTTAAAATCGATTTTCTTTCCTGTATATATATTAAATTGTTTTAGACCTTGATATAAACTTATTTCTAATCCTCCTATATAAATTATTTTAAGTTTATTTGATATTTTACTTAGTTTTGTTTTTGGATTAATTGGGAAATCAATAATATATTTAAATTGCTTTTGCCTCCAAAGTTTTATTGGTAAAATATTTTTGTTTATCATACCAATCGGCGTGGAGTTAACTAACAAATCAGATCTTATTTGATGTCTATGATTCCAGCTTAAAATTTTGTCAAACTTTCTTAATTTCCACATTTTAAATTTTCTGTTTTTTCTTGAGAAAAGATAGATTTTTTTAATATTTAATTCTTTTAATACTTCATAGGCTGTTCTACTAGTTGAGCCATTTCCTAAAATGGTAGCAGTTTTAATTTTAAGTTTTTTATTTTTAATTATTTGTTTTAAAGCAATATAGTCTGTATTATAGCCATAAAGATTTTTTCCATTACGTAAAATTGTATTTACCGCCTTAACTTTTTTGGAAGCTTTATCAGTTTTGTTAAGATATTTTAAAACAGTTGATTTAAAAGGCATTGATACAGAAATTCCACTAAATTTATTTATCTGAAGAATTTTTTTTAATTGCTTAGCACTATTACACTTGAAAGGAATATATACTGAATTTAATTTATGAATTTTATATCCAGTATTATGTAACAAAGCACCTGTGTTTCCAGGAAATTTTGAAACAGATATATAAACTTTAGTTTTATTATTAATTGGCATTTTTAAGTAAACCTAGATTTTTTTGTAAATAATATTTCCCGAAAAAAAAAAGTAATTTATCAAATGGTTCTTTGTGAAGTGGCGACATATTTAAAAAAATTAAACCTGTTATAATTTTTACTTTTAATAAATTATATCCATTTTTAATCAAATAATTTTCAAAAAAGTTTATTAGATCTTTAGTTTTTTTTCTTTTCGGAATTTTCATAAATATATTATTATTATACAATCTTAAACTAAATTTGTTTTTTTTTATTAAATCATAATTAATTTCAAGGCCACCTAATAATTTTGCAAAATCATAATATTGATCACCAATTATATTACTTTTTCCAAAATTAGGGCGCCAGTCAATCAGTTTAAACTTTTTATTATTGGTAAATAAAATGTTATCAAATTGAAGATCACCGTGTATAAATTTTGGAGTTCCATCTGATATATAATTCCAATCAATTTTTCTAAATATATCTTTTATTTTTAATATCTTTTTTTTTTTAAAATTTAAATTATTTATATCTAAATATTTATATTTTTTCTTAAAAGTTCTTACTCTGTTTATTGTTTTATTAAAATAAAAATCTCTGCATATATTTTTGAAGCTATTCGATTTTTTTATTTTTTCATTCCAGAGATTATTTTCTAAAAAATTCAATAGCAACTTTAAACTATTTTTATTATAATAATTATATAGAGTTGATCCTTCGATATAGTCATAAGATATAAAATTATTTTTTTTTATAAAATTGCTAGGAAAAATTTTTTTCTTTAAAACTCCCTTATTATATATTTTGTTTACAATATTTTTATCTGCAAAATATTTTGTTACTTTTGATTTTGAAATATAAATTTGTTGATTATCTTTATTAAAATTATATTTTTCATATTTTATTATTAAATCTTCATAATTTTTTTTTGTCCCTGTATCTTCCCAATCTATATTAATTTTTTTAATTACTTTTCTTTTTAAAATGTTATTAAATCCTAAAGACACCTGAGGTTCAGCAAATGATTTCGTTTTAAAACCTTCCCAAAATAATTTATAATTTTTTATAAATGCTAAACCTACAAATATGCTTGAATTATTAGTTTTTTTAACTCTTTTTTTGTCGATAATTTTATAAATATTATTTTTATTAGAAATTAAATTGCAGAAATTTTTAGTATTTATTTTTTTTGAACTATAACTTCCCATCCAATCAAAATTGGTAATATTAAAAATTTTCTTTTTCCATATAGTATCGCATGAAACAAAAAAAAAGGACTTTTGTAGATACTTTTTACACTTAAATAATGAAGTACCTGGACCGCTTCCTTTTCCTCTATAGTTTTTTACCTCTACAAACTTAACATTTAGATCCGGATGATGAATTTTTATAAAATCTCTTACTTGTTTTCCCTTATATCCAATTGATACAATAAATTCTGAGTTCTTTGGAAAATTTTCGAAAATTTTACTTATTATAGATTTTTTATTTAATGATAAAAGTGATTTGTTTTTTTCCTTAGTATAAAATCCTAACCTACTTCCTGTCCCAGAGGTCAAAATACAAACAGTAGGATTTGTCATTTATTAACTAATTCTTGTTGATGTGTTCTGAGGTAATTCTGCCGTGACTTCTATTTTTATCATCTGCTATTCTAATTACATCGTCTAGGTGAGGGGTCGAAACTTCATATAATATAATATCTGATATTGCTTTAAGTCTGTGTACAGCATAATTATTAACATTTACATAATTTCCTTCTTTTATCTTATTTTTTACAATATTTTTTAAAATTAAATTTTTATTATTTTTTCCATTTTTTTTACTCATAGTTAATTCGGCCTTACCTTTAAAAAGATAATTAGTTTCAATTTTCTTTTTATGAAATTGCAAACTAGTTCGATTGCCCTTTTTTATAAATATTTTTTTAAATGAATAAGTGGGTTTTTCACCATTTATCCATAGCTCATATCCCCATGGCTTTTTAACTTTATGAATATCTTGCTCTCTTAATTTTTTTAAAATGTTTTTATTAACCTTCTTTTTTATACCTGCTAATCCAATAGTAATTTTATAATCCGAAGTTATGTTTAACTCTTTCAATCGAAAATCAAAAAATTTATATTTTGATAATTTATAAATTTTATTGTTAATTTTTATTTTAGCATTTTTGTTATTTGATGCAAAAACAACTATTGATCCAATATTAATTTTATTCGTTTTGAAACCTTTGTTGTGGCTTAAATTAATAATTGAGTATTGGTATTTTTTTAAAAATAAGTTTTGAATTAAATTTTTTTTTTTTATATTTCCAATTTCTAATCCATATTTTTTTTTCATAAACTATATTTCAGTAACCTTTTGTTATTCTTAAAAAAAGAATCATAGTATTTTTTTACATGCAAGTGCATATCCCACCTTGTTTTAAATTTATATTTTTTTTTCATCCAGTATAAACCTTCTTTAACATATAATTTTAAATTTTTATCAAAAGGTTCAGTTTTTATTAACATGTTTTTGTTCAAAAGATAACTTTCATTCTCTGAAAGCCAAACTTCTGAAGTTATAGCGGCACCCATATTATTTTTATAAGCTTTAAGAATTAATTCTGAATCGGCACCAAAACCTCTAAAATTATTACCATCAAATAAAAAATTCATATATCCATTTTTAGTATTTTTTATTTTATGAATAAAATTTTTTCTTATAAAATAGGCATTGTTATGTATATACCAAAAAAATTTTAATTTTTGAAAACGTAGCAGGTGCTTTTCACCCCATTTCTTTGAGCAAGGTGACAATATTGCAATTTTTTTTTCTTTGTCCATAATCTTAACTAATTTATTTATGAATGGTTTCCTCTGTACAACAGTATCATTTGTTATTAAAAAATAGTAATCGTATTTATCAAATTTTTTTTCTTTAAATAAACTATACAATCCAAAATTCATACCTCTTCCAAATCTCAATCCATTTTTTCTTGCCATCTTCCAATTTGCTGACCATGTAGTTTTTTTTGATTTATTTTTTTTTAAAGACCCAGAATCTACTATAAAGATATCTGTATATTTATTATTAAATTTTTTTATCAAATTAAATAATTTATCTGTTATGGTTGGTAAATTTCTATTTAATATTATTGTAGCAACTTTTTTCATTATCTTACTAAATTAAAATTTTTTATATATCGATATACTAATTTTTTTACATTATCTCTTAAATATTTATCTAAATTTATATTTTTTTTTATAAAAATTTTTTTTAGTTTTTCTTTTAATAAAAGAAATTTATAATCAGAAAAAACATAATGGCCAGAGATTATTGATTTTTCTAAATCTGATATATTACTTCCAGGGATTAGCCATTTCTTCCATTTTTTTGACTTGAATGAAATCTCTAAAAAAAGATCCAGTTCTTTTTTTAAATTATTTTCCTTTAAAATTTTTATTAATGCCTTAGTTTCTCCTACACCAAACTCAGGTGCTATATTTGCAGCATGTATTCCTAATTTAGGATGTAGTGTTAAACTATGATCTGTTAAATAATCTGCATTATGTTCTTTCATGAAAAAATTATTTTTTCTGCATATTTCAATCATTTTTGGAAGTTGTATTTCAACAGCTAGTTCATTTTCAATCCGAAGAGGAGATTCAAATGATCCTATATTTCTTGTTTCAGAAACTTTGGTTCCTGATTGAATAACTACAAAAATAGGTTTTTTAAATTTCTTTTTTTTACAAAAAGTTGTTACCTTTTGTAATGTAAATTCTAATTCATCTGGTGTATTAGTGCTTCCTGACTGCTCCTCTGTTCCTATCTCAAATTCAATTTCTTTTTTATTTTTATTAGCAAAAGTTAAACAATGCTCAAATAACTCATAAAATCTATCAAGTGATTTTGATGTTGAAATCTTCTTACCTGAGGGTTGAATGCTCGTATCTATATGAATAATTTTAAAATCATTTAAAATATCCTCTTCGAACGATTTTTTTGCAGACTGCATGGCTTTTTTTATATTGTATTTATTTTCTAATTCGTGACTATTTTGCCATGGTCCACCATGATCTCTAGCTAAAATAATATTTCCTTTTTTATCATTTTTTTTAACATATTCTGAAAATATTTTAGTAGACCACTTATTTACGTATCCTCCGCCAAAAAACTCACTATCAATTTGTCTTCGGCTAGCAATTAACATTATTGGTATATTATACTTGTTTGATAATTCTATTGTTGCATCAACACAATTTTTACTCATTGGGCCAACACCCAGAGCAGTTTTATTTTTCTTAATTAATTTTTTTACAAATTTGTTCATATCGATTTTTTTAAAATATAATTAAATAAGTTTTTTTCTTTATATAAAAAACTTTTTAAATTTGATTTTTTTGCAAATTCCATATCAGTTTTTTGATCACCAATCATAAAACTTTTTTTTATATTTATTTTCCATTTTTTTTTAATTTTTTTGAAATGCTCATTTTTTGGCTTTCTACATTTACAATTAATTTTATATTTTTTTATTATTCCATCTACATGATGTGGGCAAAAAAAAAATGAGTCTATAAAAGTTCCATATTTTTTTAATTCTTTATTCATAAATTTATGCAATTTAATTACATCTCTATATTTAAAATACCCTCTTGAAATTCCTGATTGATTACTAACAACTACAACCTTATATTCATTTTCTTTTAGATACTTAATAGTTTTTTTTGCACCAGGCATCCAAGTAAAGTCTTTAATTTTTCCTATATATCCACCATTTTTATTAGCTTTATTAATTACTCCATCTCTATCTAAAATAGCTATTTTATATTTTTTCATTGTTTATATTTTTTGAACCTTAAAAAGTTTATTTTTTTTAAATTCAAAAATTTTATTGCAGTATTTTAATGAAGATTTTTTATGGGATACAAAAATAATAGTTTTTTCTTTGTTCAATTTCTTTAAAAGCTTAATTATATTAATTTCATTTTTTTCATCAAGTGCACTTGTTATTTCGTCCAAAAATAATATTTTTGAATTTCTATAGACCGATCTAGCTATAGCCAATCTCTGTTTTTGACCTTCAGATAATTTTTTTCCATTTTCTCCAATTTTAAATGTAAATATTTTTTTTTTATTAAATTCTAAATTTACTAAATTTAGGCATTTAATTATTTCCTTATAATCATATTTTTGATTTCTTTTTTCAAATAAGATATTGTTTGCTATTGTGTCATCTAAAAATATAGGGTTTTGGGGTATATATCCTACAAAATTAAACCAGGATAAATAATTTAAGTTAATATTTTTACTGTCTAGTTTAATTGAACCTTTTATTGGTGGCAACAAGCCTAGAAGCATTTCCAAAAATGTTGTTTTTCCACTACCACTCTTTCCATAAATACCTATAAAATCATTTTTTCTTATAATTAAATTTAATTTATCAACTATTTTTCTTTTGTTATCGTAGTTAAAACAAAGATTTTTAATTACTATTCCTTTATTAAACACAAGTTCATGTCGTGATGATTTTATATTCTTATCACTTAGATTTAAATCATGCGAAATTCTTTCAAATGTTGGATTGGTATATTTCAAAGTTTGAAAAAATTTATAAATTTGAACTGCTATTGGGCTTAATCTGATTCCAACTATAAAAAAAAAGCTTATTTGTAATAATATTAATTTTTTTGGTGTCCCTGAAACAACTAAAAAAAACATAAATGAAATAA
>CETI01116221.1_pt1 | contig 13626 bp, 10 predicted proteins | sample 361441 | NCBI WGS metagenome assembly CETI01 (sample SAMEA2622478, study PRJEB7988) | marine metagenome | biome: marine biome (ENVO:00000447); feature: deep chlorophyll maximum layer (ENVO:xxxxxxxx); material: "saline water (ENVO:00002010), including plankton (ENVO:xxxxxxxx)" | depth 90 m | reverse complement strand
CCAGAAGTTGAAAATGAGGGTTATGACTTTATCTGGGCTCATATTTGGGAGTCTGAGGAAGCAAGAGACAATTGCTGGAGTGATTGGGAAAATAATTATAAGACAGATTGGGATAACGCTATAGCAGGAATCATGAATTATGATCTTAACAACGTATATATGTTTAAACCTACTGTAGAAAAATCTCCAAGAATGGAAAATACATCTGGTTCATTTGTTAATAGTTTTTATTTCTGTACTATAAATGAAGGCTACTCAATGGCTGACTTAGATGATTATAAGAATTCTCTAAATGAAATGGATGTGTTTTCAGATTACTGGTGGTATCTGACACTAGAACCAATGTTTGAAGCTGAACCAAAACCAGATTTTGTTTGGCTTGATATTTGGGGCTCTGCAGAAGACAGAGATTCAGATCGAGAAACTTGGTCCAAGACAACTCTACCAGCTGATGTGGAGGCAAAATTTTCATGTCTACCAGATAGCAATGGTGCTAGTTTTAAAGCTACGGTAATCAGAAGAAGTTAAAATTGGAGCGGGTGACGGGATTCGAACCCGTACCAATAGCTTGGAAGGCTATTGTGCTAGCCGTTAACACCACACCCGCATAGTCGGAAATTATAATAAAAAAGGGAGTTTAATGCTCCCTATTTTATGGTTTTATTTTTAAATAATTACGAATGTTTTATATGCTTCAGATTCTAAGCATTGTGCATTTTTTGAGAACTCATCTTTGATTTCATTTGATTCTTTGCTATCAACCCATTTACCAGATATGTCATTAGAATAATTCTTTGTATAAAAATTATTTATCCAAGTAAATTTTTTTGAAGATTGTTGTTCCTGTAAAAATATTAATTCATACGGCATTTGTAAAGATTTCATTTCATCTAAAAATTTATTCATTGAAAGTCTAAAGGTTCCATAACTATAACCTGGATTAAATTCACATCTTAGTATCTCTGAAAATTGAATATCCGATGATTGAATATCAATACTATATTCATTAAAACTCTTATAAATTTTTGAGTTGAAATTGCACATGGCAATTTTATCAAGCCCTTTCTGACTTAGCGTATCTAAAAAATCAAGATATATATCTTCATCTATTGCACTTTGAAGATGGAAAATAAATTTTTGAAAAGAATTAGTTTTAGGAAAATATACTTTTAAAGAACTTACTTCATCTCTAATAAATGAATCCTTAATTAGACTTGACAAAAAGACTTCAAGATTTATTAAGGATGAATCTTCTTTAATATTACATTCGTACAAATAATCATTGAATCTAAAATCAGGTGCTATTAATAGATTAGCATCTATTGTTTCATTTTTTTCATCGGTACAGGAAAAAATTAATAAAAATAGAGATACTAAATATAAATAGCTTTTCATTTAGAAATTATAGACAATAAAAATAAAAAGTTATTAAAAATAAATATAATATAGATAAGATGTCTACATTAAGACTAGTACTACCGGATCAACTATCAAAAGATAATCCAGTATTTGATAACATTAAATATGAAGATATCCTTCTTTTTTATGAACCAATAGATACATTTTATGAGAATAGTCACCATAAACAGAAAATTGTTTATCTGATAAGCTCAATGCGAAGTTTTGTTGCTAAAAACAAACATAAGAAAATTATTCATAAAAAAATTCAAAAAGATAATAATAAATTTGCAGATGATTTGTTAAAGATAACTTCCGATAACAATATCAAAAAGATTTTAGTGGCTAAACCTTCTGATTTTAAAACCAATAAAGATCTGATGTTTTTTTGTCAGGGATCGGAAATAGAATTGGATATTTTAGATGATAAGAATTTTATATCATCAAGTGAAGATTTTATGGATTGGGCTGCTGACAAAAAAACTAGGATACAGGAATACTACTATAGATGGTTAAGAAAAAAATATAACATCTTTATGGATAAAGATATGAAACCAATTGGTAACCAATGGAATTTTGATAAAGATAACAGAAAAGGTATTTCGCAATTAATGTCTGATATACCAGACAGAAAAAAAATTAAGCCAGATGAAATTACATTTAATACAATGATAGATGTTGAAAATATTTTTCCAAATGCAATTGGTAGCCTAGACAATTTTAATTGGGCTACTACACATGAAGATGCTGAAAATTTATTAGATGATTTTATAGAAAGATACCTTGATAAATATGGTCCATTCCAAGATGCAATCAATAAAAATAATAACTTTATGTTTCACTCTTTACTGTCTCCATATTTAAACTCTGGGCTTTTAGATCCCATTAAATGCATAGATAAAGCTATAGAAAAATATAACTGTCCAAAAAGTAATGTACCAATTAACTCAATAGAAGGTTTTATAAGGCAGATATTGGGATGGAGGGAATTTATTCGAGGAGTTTATTGGGAAAATATGCCTCAATACAAAAATTATAATTACTGGTCTCATAATTCAAAATTAAATAATAATTGGTATACGGGAGAAACTGGGATACCTCCACTTGACGACGCAATTATAGAATCTAAAGAGTTTGCTTATTCTCATCATATTAATAGATTGATGGTGATTTCTAATGTTATGAACTTGACCGGTATACATCCCAATGAAATGTATAAATGGTTTATGGAAATGTATATTGATGCATATGATTGGGTTATGGTTCCAAATGTTTATGGAATGGGCTCTTACGCTGATGGTGGACTTTTTTCTACAAAACCATATATTTGTGGGTCAAGCTATATGTTAAGAATGTCGAATTACTCAAAGGGTGATTGGTGCGATACTGTAGATGGTTTATATTGGAGATTTATTGAGAAAAATATAAAATTTTTTGAATCTAATCCGCGTCTTTCACTTATGACAAGGTCTTTATCAAAAATGAATAAAGATAGAAAAAAATTAATATTTAAAAAAGCAGAAGAATTTATAGATAAGAATACAGCTTAATCAAGATCGTCTATAAGGAATGGAATTGCATTTAAACTCATTAACTCAGTATCGTGATCAAGGCCAGATACAGATTTATATCGCCACCTAAATGGCATGTCAAACTTCTCTCCAAAAGAAACCATGGAATTGAAATAATTCACGCCACGCTCATATCGATTTAGTCCTTGTTTCTTAGCTCCTATGCTTGTATTCAAAGAGGAATGATTAGGATCATTATCCTCTTCACCAAGTAAAAAAAGCATCTCTATTGATAATAACCACTCATATCTATTTCTATCAATTGACATAAATTTTGTTCCATATGGAAATGGCTCATTATTTAAAAATGTATACCAGCCTGCCGAACCCATTACTGCCCGTTCAACATTGGTATCAACTCCATACATTAAATATCTATGCACAAACTGTGAGCCACCAGAGAAACCAAAAATTCTATATTTATTAGAATCTAGAGAATATTTACTTTTAAAAAAAGTAAAAAAGGCCGAAATAGAGTTAGTTAAATTTTTTGATTGATCCGTTAAAATTTTTCCTGACGATGTTGCCATTTCGAGCAATGCGTAATTAGGATAACTTGTGCTAGAAAAATGTGGCGCTATCAAGATAATATTTTTATTTTCTATGCTTTTAAGCCAAGGACGAATATATTTTTTGACATCTCTAGAAGAGCCATGGATGACAAATATAACTTTTGTATTTTGATCTACTTGTTTTGGTAAAACATAATATAAATCCACATCAGGTTTGTCCCATGACGCATAAGTTACTTTATTAATTTCATAAGAATATACATTAAATGAGTAAACTGTTATTAGGGATACAATAAAATATTTAAAACATTTCATAACTTTTATTCTATCAATGAATTAGATTAATTAGGTTAAAATATTAATTGTTTAATTGGAATAGAATCATTGAATAAATATTTAGAACTAATTGAAAAAATACATGCCTCTCCTTTCAGGCTAACTTTTGTATCAAGTGGCGGAGGTACAAATGCTATATCGAATTTATTAAAGGTCCCTGGTGCAAGTAATACAGTATTGGAATCCTATATACCTTATTCAAAAGAATCTATGGATACTTTTCTAAATAAAACCCCTGATCACTATTGCTCTCTTGAAACATGTTTAAGTATGGCTGCAAATGCTTTTAAAAAATCCAAAGAAATTGATCAAAAAACAAAAACTAAATATCTGTTAGGTATTGCTATTACAGCAAACTTGGCAACAACTTATGAAAAAAGAGGTGAGCACAAATTCTTCATTGTTATTCAAGCTTATAACTATACCAAGTATCTAGAATGTTATTTAATAAAAGGTAATAGAACTAGAAAACAAGAAGAAGAACTAATAACAAATTGCGCTATAAGTTTATTAGCTGAATCTTGTGGCTTTGAATTTAATTTGCCTGAAATTGATGAAGAAATAAAAATTAATAAGATTAAAGCTGAAAAATCATGGGAAAAATTATTTAATAATAAAGTTGATTACATCTCAAATAATCGAAATAGTCCTGAATTAATCTTTCCAGGATCGTTTAATCCTCTTCATGAAGGGCATTTAAAAATGAAAGAATTGGCTGAAAAAAGAACAGGAATGCATACGACATTTGAGATTTGTGCAAATAATGCAGATAAACCTCCCCTAACTTTTTATGAAATCAAAAGAACGATAGATCAATTTCAAAATAATGAAAGTTGGATTTTAACTTCTGCTGGAAGATTTAGTGAAAAGGCAAAAATGTTTCCTAACTCAGTGTTTATTATTGGTGCTGATACATTAATGAGAGTTTTTGATGAAAAATTTTACAAAAACTATAAAGATATGAGAGATCATATACAACGATTTAATGATCACAATATTAATTTTTTGGTTTTTGGAAGAAAAGTTGGTAAAAGATTTATTTCCCTAAAAGAGATAACTATACCTGAGGTTATTAAAGAAAGGTGTACTGGTTTTGAAGAAGGTACGTTCAGAGATGATATCTCCTCAACAGCTTTAAGATTGACTAAAAATTAATTGTGAGGAGGCAACTTAGCTTCTACAAACCATTCATGAACTCTTTTTACTGGATTATATTTTTTTAATCTCATCTTTTTATTTTCAAGAGTAAACTTTCTGGTTTTTACTGCTGTATAGTGATAAGTGTGACTATCCCTAGTCTCATCTTCTGGAATTAAATATACTTTAGTCTGTTTTTTATCTGCCATTGTGATGAGAATTATACACAATCCCAGTAAATTCTTTTAAATTTTATTCAAGTTTTTATAAAAAGCTAAATTTCCGTATAAAGGTGTTCTTTTCTTAGTTATAACACCTATAGGCGTATTCTTAAGAATATCGAAGTGTACGCCTGTATTGTTATTAATAAAGTGCTTAAAGAAGTTTTGCTCATCAAAATGTCTATATATACTTCTTGATAAACTTCCAGCTAGAAGTATTCCCTTGCCTGGTAGAAATGATAATGTTAGATCTGATAATGTCTGAGACAACGATTTGATGAAACCATTCATAACAAATATAGCATCGGGTTCTTTGTCTATAAATTTTTTAAAAATTTCTTCTGCTGACAACTTTTCGTGAGCTAGTGTTTCATATATTTTTGAAATACCTGAGCCTGAAACAATATCCTCGAGTCTAGATGCTTCAAAATTAACATTTTTAAAATTTTGTTTAAGACGTTCTATAAAATTTTTTGTATTCCCTAACTCTGTAGGCAGTACAATTTCATTCATTGAAAAAGCTGCTCCAAGACCAGTACCTGGACCAAAGAATAGCAAATTATTATTATACGTTTTACCGTTTTGTATGATCTTAATGCTTTCCTTAATATAGCTATAACTATGTGCAATAGATTCCCAATCATTTAATAAATAGCACTCCTTTAGTTTAAATTTTTCTTTTAAATTATCTTGATTAAAAGAGAAGTTTTTATTTGTCATTGTTATAGAATTGTCTATTTTTGGACCTGCTACGGACATAATTAAAGTGTCTATATTATGTTTTTTTATGAGTCCATCTAGATTTTTATAAAAAGTGGTTTCATTGAATGCCTTTTTATTTATACAACTGATTTCATTTGAATCTGAATAAGCTATAGCATATCTTATATTGGTTCCACCAATATCTATCAATAAAAGTTTATTCATATCTTGTTTAGGCTATTTGTAAGAAAGACCAAATCCATATTCATATTTTGGTTGATAGTTTTGATCTCCATAATTTAAAGGGTTGCTTGAAGATATACTTGGCCAAGAAAAAGGTAACTTTCCTTTAAAATCATAGTTAACTGAATTATCTAGATTTGTAAAAATTACGTCGTTAATGCCTTCAACGGAAGTTCCGGGTAACCAAATAGTTACAAAAGCATCTGAGATATCTATCTCTTCATCAACTATTAAGGGCCTACCTGTAATAAATAAAGACACCACCTTAATACCTTCTTTTGCATATTTTTTCATTAACTGAATATTATTAGCATTTTGTTTGGAAAAGTTTAAATTTTTGATATCACCAAAACCTTCAGCATATGGGGTTTCACCAAAAACCATAATGACAAAGTCAGGTTTATTTTTATAAGACCCATCCTTAGAATACTCAACACTTCCTCCAAGTTGAGTAATATGATTTGACAGTGATTCAAAAATACTCTGAGTTTTTGGAAAATCTTCATTTGATATTTCTGTACCTTCCCAGGATTTTCCTTGCCATGTAATTGTCCAACCACCCATTTGATTCTCTATTTTTTTTGATTGGTCTCCTACTATTAAAAAATTTCTATTGGGATTCATTGGAAGTGTTTTATTATTTTTTAGCAACACAAGAGATTCTCTAACTGCTTGTCTAGCTAATGCAATATGAGAACTATCACCAAGATGATTTTTTTTGTATTCATGCGGTACTCTTCCATCGAATAGACCTAAATGTTTTTTTACATTTAAAATTCTTATAACTGCATTATCTAAAATCTCAATTGGAATAATGCCGTTTTTTACTTGATCAAGTGTGTTCCAATATAAAGATTCCCATTCAGTAGGAACCATGAATATATCCACGCCTGAAATAAGAGCATTAGGACAGTTTGCATCATTACATTCTGGTATTTGACCATGGCCATTCCAATCCCCAACAATAAAACCATCAAATTCCATTTGCGACTTAAGAATATCTGTTAAAAGGTATTGATTTCCATGACTTTTGACACCATTCCACGAATTAAAACTTGCCATTATTGAAATAGCACATGAATCAATTACTTCATAGTAGGGTTTGCCATGTATATTTTTTAAAGTCTGTTCATCGATAATAGTATTTCCCTGATCAATACCATTTTTTGTTCCACCATCACCAAGAAAATGTTTCGCTGTAGCTAAGACATGATCATTATCTAAAAAGTTTTTTCCATAGCCTTGCAATCCTAAAATAAAATTTTTACCAAGTTTTGATACAAGTTCTGGGTCTTCTGAATATCCTTCATAAGTTCTTCCCCATAGATCGTTTTGAGGAACAGCAATAGTTGGTGCAAATGTCCAAATTATGCCTGTTGAAATAACTTCTTTTGCTACCGCTGCTCCAATATTTCTTAAAAGAGTTTCATTTCTTGTTGCCCCAAGTGCAATATTGTGTGGAAAAATTGTTGCTCCGATTACATTATTATGGCCATGAACAGCATCTGTGCCCCATAATATCGGTATTTTTTGTCCATCAATATTTGTAGATGCATCATAATAGTTTTTACTTAAATTTTTCCAATCTTCTATGGTGCTATTTTTATTTTGATTTGGAAAACCTCCACCACCATTTAATATAGTCCCTAGATGGAATTTTTTTGCCTGCTTTGGAGAAACACTATTAATCTCAGGCATAATAACTTGTCCGACTTTTTGCTCCAAAGTCATTTTTTCTAAAATGGCTTTGGTAAACGCTGTGTGATCAGATAATTTGCATTCATTAGGATTAGACCAATCTACCTGAGCATAAGCAAATGAGTTAAAGAGTAATAATAAGATTAATTTTTTCATAGTTTAAATTTATGCAAAAGCAACATAAATACAAACAAGAGCATAGACAATAATGATTGTATTTAAATTAAAAGCTTTTGATGTTGAAAAATTTACAGTACTTAAATCAATTGCTTTTACTTGATCTTGATATCCTTGAAGATGTGTTGTCACAATACATCCTAATGCAGATAGTACAAATACGATTGTCATTCTGTGAATAAATGGCAGTTCAGGAAAATTAATACTTAAAACTATCGATGCAATTAATGATATCAAGGCCGCTATAAGTACAGAAATTGATGTCGCTTTTTTCCAAAATAAAGCTACTAAAAAGATAACAACAATTCCTGGAGAAAAATACCCTGTAAAATTTTGTATATATTGAAAAATTGACTCAAAACTTCCTAATAATGGTTGTGCAACTAAAGTCGCAATTAGTAAAGAAACAATAGCTGTCATTCTGCCGACTTGAATAAGATTAGACTGGCTTACATTATCATTTTTAAAATATTTATAAATATCCATAGTAAATATTGTACTTATACTGTTACTCATAGACGCCAGCGATGAGACAATTGCTGCGATAAGGGCAGCAAAAGTCAATCCTAGTAATCCATTTGGTAGTAAAGACAACATCATTTTTGGGTATGCTTGGTCAGATTTTTCAAGCACTGGAAATAAAAATGCAGCGCATATTCCAGGCAAAACAATGACTATTGGCATTAGTAATTTTAAATATGCAGCAAACATAACACCTTTTTGAGCTTCTTTGATATCTTTGGCTGCTAATGCTCTTTGAGTAATATATTGATTAAAACCCCAATAGAAGAAATGGCCAATCCAGACTCCAAGGCCCAGTAATATCCAGACACCAGGTAAATCTTTATATGAAGGATTATCGGGAGATAAAACCATATCAAATTTTTCAGGCATCTCATTCATAACAACTCGCATACCTTCAATAACACCATTAGATTCAGAGATTATATTTAATGCGATAAATGATACAGCTAGCCCGCCAAAGATTAGCAGTACAACTTGTACAGCATCAGTCATAGCAACTGCTTTCAAGCCTCCAGATAATGAATATGCTAAAGAGAAGATAGCAAGTAAAACTAAGCCATAAAATAAATCCAATCCAATTAATGCATTTATCGCCAATGACCCTAACCATAAAACTGATGTTAAGTTAATAAAGATATAAACTATTAACCAAAAGAAAGACAATACCAAACTTACTCTTTTATCAAATCTTTGTTCTAAGAATTGAGGCATAGTGTAAATTTTTTTCTCAAGAAATAAAGGGAGAAAATACTTGGCCATAATTATTAGTGCTATAGCAGCAGTAAGTTCCCACACTGCGATTGCCATTCCTACAACAAATCCCTGTCCAGACATCCCAATAATTTGTTCTGCTGAAATGTTTGCTGCAATTAGTGATGCTCCTATAGCCCACCATGGCAAAGTTCTGCCTGCTAAAAAATAATCCTCAGCACTGCGCTCTTGTCCTGACTTCGATCTAGAAACGTAAGTTGCCAAGCTGATTAATGCAAGACAATAAAAACCAACGATTACCCAATCCAGCGTATTAAACATATTTATCTACTTATTTGAAATTTTGCATATTGTATCAATTATTCAAAGGAGCTTTCCAAAAATTTAATATCATTCAAATATTCACTAAGCATGTTAATAAACGACATTGCATAAACTCCATTTATTATCCTGTGATCGTAAGATAAGGATACTGGAAGTTGTTGTGTAGTACTTAATTTCATATTCACAATTTTTACAACGTCATATGTTTTGGATAATCCCAAAATTGCGACTTCAGGTGGATTGATAATCGGTGTGAAAAACTTACCTCCAACTCCACTCAATGATGAAATAGTAAATGTAGCTCCTGATAATTGATCCTTATTCAATCTTCTTTTTTTTGCAAGACTTGCTAAATCTTTAATCTCATCTGCAATATCAATTATTGATTTTTTTTCTACCTCTTTTATATTTGGAACTACCAGACCGTTTTCTGTATCAACTGCTATACCAATATTAAAATAATCTTTCAATATTATTGAAGTTTTATCATGTGATAATGATGAATTCATCTCTGGAAAGTATTTTAAAGTCTCAGCAGCTGACTTAACTATATATGCAAGTGGTGAAATTTTATTTATTTTATTTAATTTCTTTCTCAATTTAAGTAACTTGCTAAAATCTATTTCTTCATGCTGAGTTACATGAGGAATATTTATCCATGAACTATGTAGATTTTCTGATGCTGTTTTTTTAAGTTTTGTGAGTTTTTCCTCTTTTATTTTTCCCCATTTTGAAAAATCAATTTGTGGAGAGGATGGAATATTCAAACTATTATTTTGATTATTCAGTATATTTTTAACATAGTCATGCAGATCTTCCTTTAATATTCTGCCTTTTGGTCCAGAACCTTTTACATTGCTTAGATTTATACCAAACTCTCTTGCAAGCTTTCTTGTTGCTGGGCCAGAATGCAAACTGGTATTTTTATGATTAGTGTTTAGACTTCCTCTGCCATAATTTGACATAACATCAGCAGCATCATCAACCGCCGATGCTAAATGTTCATGATTTGTGTCTTCAATTTTTATATGCTCTTCTGCAGGTTCGTTCTCATTTTTTTCCATTTCATTATCAGATAATTGTTCAACAGCTATCTCAAGAAATGGCATACCAATTTTTACTTTGTCACCTTCATTTAACAAAATTTTCTTAATGGTGCCCTTTACAGATGCAGGGATCTCCATTGCAGCTTTATCTGTTTCCAGTACAACAATAGGATCCTCTGAATTGACTACCTGTCCTTCTTTTACACAAATTTCTATAACCTCAACATCCTCAAATTCACCAAAATCAGGGAGATTGATTATTGATATATCTGACATTAAACTTCCCAAGGATTAGGTTTTGTTGAATCAATCTTGAGTTCTTTATAGATTTTTTTAATATCTTCTTTAGTAATTGATTTTTCTTTATATAGTGCATAAATTGCAGCTCTTGTGATGCTATTAGCATCAACTTCAAAGAAATCTCTTAAAGTTTCTCTTGAGTCACTGCGACCATATCCATCGGTACCTAAAGTAATATATTGACTTGCGATGTATGGTCTAATTTGCTCTGAATATGCTCTCATATAATCTGTTGCCGCTATAGTAGGTAAAGGTTGAGTAAAACACTCTTCTAAGTATGTTAGTTTTTCATTTAAAGGATTTAGCTGATTGTGCCGTTCAACCTCCATTCCATTTTTTCTTAATAAGTTAAAACTTGTTACGCTCCATACTTCTGATTCTATATTATATTTTTGTAACATTTTCGATGCTTTCAATGACTCATTCAGAATTGCTCCTGAACCTAAAAGTCTAATAGTTGGTTTAGCTGAGCTTTTAATTTGATGCATGCCTTTAATAATTCCTATCTCCGCTCCTTTTGGCATTTCAGGATGAATATAATTTTCATTTATGGTGGTTATGTAGTAAAAGTAATTTTCTTGATCTACATACATTTTTTGAATTCCATCTTTTATTATCACTGCTATCTCATATGCATAAGCTGGATCATAAGATAGGCAATTAGGAATGGTGGAAGAAAGTATATGACTATGTCCATCTTGATGTTGAAGACCTTCTCCGTTTAATGTTGTTCTTCCTGAAGTTGCTCCAATCAAAAAACCTTTTGCTTGAGCATCTCCAGCAGCCCAAGATAAATCATGTACTCTTTGAAAACCAAACATTGAATAGAACAAATAAAAAGGTACCATTGGAAAGTCATAATTTGAATAAGCAGTTGCCAAAGCAGTCCATGCACTAAATGCACCAGCCTCTGTAATCCCCTCCTCAAGCATTACGCCATCTTTAGATTCTTTATACCACATGACTTTATCAACATCTTCTGGTTCATATTTCTGTCCAGCTGATGAATATATTCCTACTTGTCTAAACAAAGCCTCCATTCCAAACGTTCTCGCTTCATCTGGCACAATTGGAACAATTCTTTTTCCAATCTCTTTATCTTTCAATAGTTCAGTGATAATCCTTACAGTAGCCATTGTTGTTGAAATTTTTCTTTCGCCACTTGATTCATATAATTTTTCAAATACTGACTCCTCTGGCATTTTTAGAGCAACTGATGAGGTTCTTCTCCTAGGAATAAATCCACCTAAAGCTTTCCTAGTTTTCTTTAAATACTGAATTTCTGGAGAGTCCTCTGGGGGTCTGACATAAGGAAGATTTTCAATTTCAGAATCAGGTACTGGAATATTAAATCTGTCTCTAAAAGATTTAATATTTTCAATAGATAATTTTTTTACTTGGTGAGTAGTATTATCAGCCTCTCTAGAACCAGTTCCATAGCCCTTAGTTGTCAATGCCAGTATTACTGTAGGAGCTCCTTTTGAATTTACAGCTTTATGGTATGCAGCATATACTTTGTATGGATCATGACCTCCTCTATTTAATTTGTATATGTCTTCATCAGATAAATCTTTGACCATCTCTAAAACTGAAGGTTCTTTTGCAAAAAAATTTTCCCTTGTATATGAGCCACCTTTTGCTTTAAAGTTTTGAAGTTCTCCATCAACGACTGCATCCATAAGCTCTTGAAGCTTGCCTTCAGTATCTTTTGCAATAATTGGATCCCAAAATCTTCCCCAAACTACCTTAATTACATTCCAACCTTCACCTCTAAAAGCTCCCTCTAATTCTTGAATGATTTTTCCATTACCTCTAACTGGGCCATCGAGTCTTTGGAGGTTGCAATTTACAACAAAAATTAAATTTTCCAATTGTTCTCTTCCTGCTAAACCAATTGCACCTTTTGATTCTGGTTCATCCATTTCACCATCACCGCAGAAAACCCAAACTTTTCTATCATTTCTAGGAACTAAACCTCTTGCAGAAAGGTATCTCATTACATGAGCCTGATATATTCCAAGAATTGGACCCAAACCCATTGATACTGTTGGAAATTGCCAATAATCTGACATTAACCAAGGATGTGGATACGATGAAAGACCTGGTTTAATAACTTCTCTTCGAAAATTATCTAGATCTTCCTCATTAAAATATCCCTCAAGAAAACTTCTAGCATAAATACCTGGCGAACAATGTCCTTGGTAATAAACCATGTCCTCAAGATGATTATCAGACCCCCTAAAAAAATAATTAAAGCCAATATCATATAATGTTGCAGCTGAGGAAAAAGTTGATATATGTCCACCAAGCTCATCATCATTTTTATTTGCTCTCAGCACCATAACTAAAGCATTCCATCTAATCAATGAACGAATTCTTCTTTCCATAAATAAATCTCCAGGCATCTGAGCCTCGTCTTTTACAGAAATCGTATTTCTAAAAGGTGTGGTTAAATTATACGAGGGAATTGCTCCTTCTTGATTAACTTTTTCAGCCAGCTTGGTAAGCAAAAATGAAGCTCTATCAATGCCTAATTCTTCAATTACACTATTTAAAGCATCGAGCCATTCGGAAGTTTCAATAGGATCTATATCTTTTGATGACAATAATTACTCCAAATAATTGTAATTTTACAATATTTGTAACATTAATTTAAAAATTAGTACTTTTATTTGGGTAAAAAAAAACAGAGCTAAGCTCTGTTTCTTCAACCGAGTTCCTCAGG
>CETI01036666.1_pt1 | contig 13643 bp, 12 predicted proteins | sample 361441 | NCBI WGS metagenome assembly CETI01 (sample SAMEA2622478, study PRJEB7988) | marine metagenome | biome: marine biome (ENVO:00000447); feature: deep chlorophyll maximum layer (ENVO:xxxxxxxx); material: "saline water (ENVO:00002010), including plankton (ENVO:xxxxxxxx)" | depth 90 m | reverse complement strand
ATAAATAATACTATTATTGGTTTTGATGGTAATTTTTCAAAGGAAGTACCTATACTAACAAGACTAGTAAACAAGCTTCCAAATATTGAAACGGATGTGCCTTCAAACTTTTCCCTAAGGGGTGAATTTGCATATTTAATGCCAGGTGCTCCAAAAGGAAATAATTTTAATGGAGAAGCAACTTCATATATAGATGATTTTGAAGGAACTCAAAATGTAATAGACCTTTTGGCTCCACAATCCTGGACTATTTCTAGTCGACCAAAAGACCTTGGAAACATATATAATGAGGGAGATGAAGATAATAATGGAATACAAAATGGTTACGACAGAGCACTTCTTAATTGGTATTCTATTGATCCTGTTTTTTACAGTAGTCAAAGACCTTCAGAAATTTCTAACGAGGATTTATCAAATTTATATTCAAGAAGAATTTTTATTGATGAAATATTTCCGCAAATAGATTTAGTTCAAGGTCAAACAACAGTAATTAATTCACTTGACTTGAATTATTATCCTAATCTTAGAGGTCCATACAATATGGACCCTACTGTTTCAGACGGAATAATAGATGATGTAAATGATTCTTGGGCTGGAATTACTAGGTTGATTAATACAACTGATTTTGAACAGTCAAATGTTGAATACCTAGAATTTTGGTTGATGGACCCTTTTTTAAATAATGATCAAAATTCTGGAGGAAGATTAACATTTAATCTTGGTAATATTTCTGAAGATATAATTAAAGATGGAAGAAAACAGTATGAAAATGGGTTGCCAGAAGACGGGGATATAAGTCTTCTTCCTATTACCAATTGGGGTACCGTTGTACCTCAAAATCAGTCTTTAGTATATGCTTTTTCATCTCTAGGCGAATCAAGAACAAATCAAGATGTTGGTTTAGACGGTTACGATGACATCGAAGAGGCAGTTGTATTTAATTCTTTTGCTGATTTAGCAGACCCTGCAAATGATAATTATAATTATTTTCTCAACAAATCAGGAAGTATCTTTGAAAGATATATGGAGTATAACGGGTTGGATGGTAATTCACCTGAAACAATATCTAATACTGATAGAGGTTCTTCAACATATCCTGATGTTGAAGATATTAACAGGGACAATACAATGAATACTATAGATAGTTATTTTGAATATGACTTAGAAATATCTCCAAATTCATTATCAGATTTAAATAATTCTTATATAATAGACAGAAAAGAAAAAAATGTAAATCTTCCTAATGGAACTTCTGAGCTAGTAAAGTGGTACCAATTTCGAATTCCAATCAATGAGCCAACCTCGTCAGTAGGAGGAATTTCAGATTTTAGGTCTATTCGATTTATGAGAATGTATCTGACAGAATTTAGTCAAAATACAATTTTTAGATTTGGAACTCTGGAGTTAGTAAGAAGTGACTGGAGAAAATATCAGCTTAGTCTTGATGAAGAGATAGATAATAACAATGATACTACTGATTTTTCAGTTGGTGTAATTGGCATTCAAGAAAATGAAGAAAGTTATGTGTCTCCTCCTGGAGTTGAAAGAGAGCAATTCAACAATAATAATACTATTGTTAGACAAAATGAACAATCACTGGTTCTAAATGTATGTGAATTAGAGCCAGAGGATTCAAGAGGGGCATATAAAAACATTAGTGTTGATATGAGGCAATTCAACAGATTGAGAATGTTTTTACATGCTGAAGATGGACCTTCTCCTGGATTCACTGATGGAGATATTATTGGATTTATAAGGTTAGGTAACGATTTATCAGAAAATTATTATCAAATAGAAATCCCCTTACAGGAATCTTCTTCAGGCTCATTAGACCCTCAATCTGTTTGGCCTATTATAAATGAAATTAATCTTCCGATAAGCGCCTTAGAAACAATTAAGTCTCTTTCTATTTTAAATGGTTCACTTGGCTCGGACCAACCCATTTTTTATGATGTGGTCAACGAAGATGTTATTGATGAACCAGTAAATGAATTTTCTCCACTAGAAGTGGGTGAGCACAGGATTGCTATTAAAGGAAATCCAAATTTTGGTGATATTAGAACTTTAATGATAGGGGTTAAAAATCCTAGTCAGGATAACATGGACGTGTGTGCTGAAGTTTGGTTTAATGAATTGCGTCTTTCTGATATGGACAATGAAGGAGGGTGGGCAGCTACTTTGGCACTTGATACAAATATTGCAGATTTTATAAATATCTCGGCAACTGCTAGACAAAGTACTAGTGGCTTTGGAAATATTGAACAAGGGCCAAGTGAAAGAGATCAGATTGATAAGAAGCAATATGACTTAATATCAAATATTAATGTAGGTCAATTGTTCCCAGAAAAATGGGGGCTAAATATTCCGTTAAATTATGGTCAAGGAGAAGAATATATTACACCAGAATATGACCAGCAATATAGAGATATTACTCTTTCATCTAGAATTGATCAAGCTGAATCACAAGAAGATAAGGATGCTATCTTAAAACAATCTGAAGATTATACTAAGAGAAAGAGTATCAATTTAATCGGTGTAAACAAACAAAGAACTAATGATGATAAAACTCCTAGGTTTTACGACATGGAAAACCTTACTTTTAATTATTCTTATAATGAGGTTAATCATAGAGACTATGAAATAGAGAACATGTTAGATCAAAATGTACGGGCTGGAGTTAATTACAACTTTAATTTTAATTCTATTAAACTAGAACCATTAAAAAATAACGACTCAATTTTTAATAGTAAGTATTTAAAAATCTTGAAAGATTTTAATATTAATTTATTACCTGCTAGTATAAGTATAAATACCGACTATATCAGACAATTTAATAAGCAAAAATTTAGAGAAGTTGATTTGACACAGGATAATATTGGAATACAAGAATTATTTAGAAGAAATTATTCATTTGATTTCCAATTAGCAATAAACTATCCGATTTCTGAGAACTTAACTTTAAATTATAATGCTGCTAATAATAATATAGTTAGAAATTATTTTGTGGATGATGAAATTAACGGATTACAAGATTCAGAATTAGATGTTTGGGATAGGTTCTTTGATATTGGTGATCCAAATCGACAGGTTCAGCAAATAGCAATTAATTATGACTTACCATTAAATAAAATTCCAACATTTAATTTTTTAAAAACAACATATTCATACACTGGGGATTATCAATGGCAGAAAGGCTCAGATTTATTTGGAAATTTAATACTTGATGGTCAAACGTATGATTTAGGTAATTCTATATCAAATGCAAACACTCATAATGTGAATTCTGTATTTGACATGCAGAAGTTGTACAGATACATTGGCCTTACAAAATTTACCAGAAATTCAGATTCTAAGTCAGTAAGAGGCTTTTCTAATAATAATCAAACAAAAAAAACAAATCCAATTTTAAAATCCATTATTGATTTAATAACAACAGTTAAAAGAATTCAAATAAATTATTCTGAAAACAATGGTTCATATTTACCGGGATTTTTAGAAACACCTGGGTTTATTGGATCCTTTACTCCTTCATTTGGATATGTTTTTGGAAGTCAAAGAGATATAAGATATTTAGCAGCTCGTAATGGTTGGTTAACTGTTTTCCCTGAATTCAACCAACAATTTTCAAGTACTAAGAATTCAAATTTAACTTTCTCGGCTAACTTAGTTCCAATTAAAGACTTAAAAATTGACCTTACGGGAGGTAGAACTTATGCCGAAAACATTACTGAATCCTTTAATACTATTGATACAGATAATGATGGTTTTAGTGATTTATATAATCCTTTTATTCAAAATTCAATAGGGAATTTTAATATATCTACTGTTCTAATCAAAACAGCTTTTTCAAAAAGTGATGAATTTAGTTCTGAAGTTTTCGAAACTTTTAAATCAAACAGATTAACTATTGCAAGAAGATTAGCTACACAAGATGGAGTGGATTTTTCTAATCCCAATAATTTTGAGAATGGAGATTTAAGTGGTTTTCCTCTAGGATTTGGTAAAACAAGTCAATCAGTTTTGCTGCCCTCATTTTTATCAGCATATTCAGGAACTGATCCGAATAAGGTAAGTCTAGGAGCTTTTAGAGATATTCCGATTCCCAATTGGTCGATTAAGTATTCAGGTTTTATGAAAATGAAATGGTTCAGAAAACACTTTAAAAGATTTTCAGTTTCGCATGGATATAATTCTATGTATACAATTAATCAGTTTAGATCAAATCTCGATTATGTTCAACCAGACTTCAATCTTGATTATTCACTTCAGAATCCTGATGTTTTTGATCAGTCTGACAATTTTAAAAATAAAACATTATTTAGTAATATAAATTTAATGGAACAGTTTAGTCCTCTCGTTAAGATAGATGTGGAAATGAAAAGTTCTTTGAAATTACTAACTGAAATTCGAAAAGACAGACTTCTTTCGTTAAGTTTTGACAATAACTTATTGACTGAAATACAAGGCAACGAATATATAATTGGATTAGGCTATAGAGTTAAGGATCTTCAAATAAGTTCCAGACTTGGTGGTTCAAGACAATTAATAAAAAGTGATTTAAATATGAAAGCTGATTTTTCTATTAGGAATAATAAAACAATTGTCAGATATTTGGACTTAGAAAATAATCAAGTAACATCAGGTCAAACTATTTTAAATTTAAAATATTCTGCTGATTATGCTTTTAGTCAAAATTTAACAGGCATTTTTTACTTTGACTATTCGTTTTCTGAATATGCAATATCAACCGCATTCCCTCAGACAACTATAAGAGCTGGATTTACTATGAGATATAATTTTGGAAATTAATAATTATTTAAAATGAATATACCAGGAGAATTAAAATACACAAAGGATCATGAATGGATATCAGTCGATGGAGATATTGCCACAGTTGGTATAACTGATTTTGCACAAAGAGAATTGGGTGATATAGTTTATGTTGAAGTTGAAACAGTTGGCGAAAATCTTGATGCTGATGAGGTTTTCGGTACAGTTGAAGCAGTAAAAACAGTTTCAGATTTATTTTTACCTGTTTCGGGAGAAATTATAGAATTTAATGAAGCATTAGAGGATGCCCCAGAAAATGTTAATTCAGACCCTTATTCATCAGGCTGGATGATAAAAATAAAAGTTGACAAACCAGAGGACATAAATAAATTGTTAGACTCTAATGAATATGCTGAATTGATTGGTGAGTAATCTTAGACTTTAAAATAAAAACTTGTTTTTTTTATAAATTATTGATTACTTTAGCCTAGTTAAAGTTTTACTATGCAAAACAAGAAAAATCCAAAAGCTGATATAGGTAGAAATAGCTCCATTTATTTCGCATTAGGTTTGGCCTTAATGATGTTTTTATCCTACGGAACCATTAATTATAAAGTATATGATAAGGACGCATTAGGATTGGATAAAGTTAACATGGATGCTCTTGATGAAGAAGAAGTGCCAATTACTGAGCAAGTAAAACCACCTCCACCTCCACCTCCACCTCCACCAGCTCCTGAGGTAATTGAAATTGTTGAAGATGAGGAAGAGGTTGAAGAAACAATCATCGAGTCCACCGAATCTGACGAAGAACTAGAAATTGAAGATCTAGAAATTGAAGAGTTTGAGGAAGATGTTGAAGTTCCTTTTGCAGTAATCGAAAATGTCCCTGTTTTCCCAGGATGTGAACGTGGTAATAATGAAAAGAAAAGGAAATGTATGTCTGACAAAATTGCAAAATTTGTTCAAAGAAAGTTTAATACAGATTTAGCTGGGGATTTAGGCTTAACAGGGAGACAAAGAATAGCAGTTATTTTTAAAATTGATAAGAGTGGAAATGTAACGGGTGTTAGAGCTAGAGCTCCCCATCCAAGACTAGAAAAGGAAGCTCAGAGAGTGATTAATTTATTACCAAAAATGCAACCCGGAAAACAAAGAGGTAAGGCTGTTATTGTTCCTTACTCCCTTCCAATTATATTTCAAGTTCAGGATTAGAATCTTTTTATTTATTTTGAATAAATTAAGGTAGAATATATTTTATATTTGCACTTAATTTAAATTACAATTGTCTACAAATATTACGATACCTATTATTAAAGAACTTATAAAGTTTAGGCTAACTTTAAGCGTAGTTTTTTCATCCTTTATTAGTTATTTCCTTGGAACCAATTCTATTGACTATATGACTCTTTTATTGTTAATATTTGGAGGTATTTTTATAGTTAGCTCTTCAAACATTTTTAATCAAATAATAGAAAAAGATTTGGATAAACTTATGTCTAGAACTATGAATCGTCCTTTGCCTAAAAATGAGATTACCCAAAATACCGCACTTTTTTTGGCTATATGTTCAGCCTTGATAGGTCTAACTTTTATGTATTTAATAAATATTAATGTAGCTATTTTAGCAGCTCTATCTATTTTTTTGTATACAGCAGTTTATACTCCAATGAAATTAATAAGCCCTCTATCAGTTTTTGTTGGCGCGATACCAGGAGCTTTTCCCTTTATGATAGGCTGGGTTGCTGCAACTAATCAGATAGGTGTAGAAGCTATCACCTTATTTTTAATGCAGTTTTTTTGGCAGTTTCCTCATTTTTGGTCAATAGGTTGGGCACAAAGTACTGATTATAAAAAAGCAGGTTTTAAGATGCTTCCAACTGGAAGAAAAGACAAATCTACATCGGCACAAATTTTGTTTTATTCTATTTGGGCTGTCTTAGTTTCAATAGTTCCTTTTTTTGGTATCACAGGAGAATTACAATTAAGTTATATTGGACTTACAGCAGTTATATTACTTGGAATAATCTTAATATATAAATCATATATTTTGTTTTTAGATGGTACAAATGAGAATGCAAAAAAATTAATGTTTACTAGTATAATATATCTAACATGTGTTCAGCTTACTTTTTTATTAGATAAAATATTTTTATTATGAGCTCATTGCAAAACAAAAAAAATAGTGCTTTAAAAATGATGTTATGGTTTGGTATTGGATCACTTTTTATGACATTTGCCGGATTAACAAGTGCTTTTATTGTAAGTAAAAACAGAGAAGATTGGATTAAAAATTTTGATCTTCCGGAGGCATTTTATTATAGTCTAATTTTAATTTCTATTAGCAGTCTTACACTAATTTTGTCAAAAAAATTTCTTGTTAAAAGCCAAAACAATAAATCATCTATTCTGCTTTTAATCACAATAATTTTGGGTTTATTATTTGTTGTTTTTCAATTTATTGGTTTTGGTCAAATAATGGAAAACGGATACCATTTTACAGGCCCAACAAGTACTATCAATAGTTCATTCATATTTTTAATAGCATTTGTACATATTGTACATGTCGTTGTTGCACTTATTGCTTTGATTGTTGTACTTTTTAAAAATTTGAAAGGTTCTTACAATAATGAAAATTATACCGGTTTTGAGCTTGCATCAATATTTTGGCATTTCGTAGATATTTTATGGATTTACCTGTTTATATTTTTGGTTTTCTTCGGTTAAAATAATTACTTTTGTATCTCTTTAAATTAAACTATGGGAACTGCTGTTAATACGACTTCAAACGATAAGATTTGGAATGGAGGTAATAAACCATTAAACGCATCATATGGTAAGATGATGATGTGGTTTTTTATCGTTTCAGATGCATTAACATTTTCTGGATTTATTGTGTCCTATGGATTTGCAAGATTTAAGTATGCAAATTCATGGCCCATCGCTGATGAAGTATTTACTCACGTCCCTTTTGTTCATGGACAAGAATTGCCAATGATTTATGTTGCTTTTATGACGTTCGTCCTTATTATGTCATCTGTAACTATGGTATTAGCTGTTGATGCTGGCCACAAAATGAAAAAAGCAAAAGTTACTTTTTATATGTTTCTTACAATTATCGGGGGAATTATTTTTGTTGGTTCTCAGGCTTGGGAATGGGCAACTTTTATAAAGGGTGATTATGGTGCTGTAAAAACTAAAGGTGGAAATATTCTTCAATTTTTAGATGCAGAAACATCTAAAAGAGTGGCTGTTGGTGATTTTGCGTTTGATTTTATTAGTTCAAGAAATCAACATCAAGGTTATAACGGTATATGGTATAAAGATGAGGGAACCCTCCCAACATATTCTGTTGAAGAAGTTATTGCAGGAATGGAAGCATCTCCAAATATTGTAATCAGAACTCAAATTTTGGATGATAAAGGACATAAGACTATCTTGACCAGGCAAGAGTCGTTAGACATATTAAAAAATACAGGAGTTTCAGTTGTAAATGGAGCTAATCTAATTGAAAATGAATATGGCGCTCCACTGTTTGCTAATTTCTTTTTCTTTATCACAGGTTTTCATGGTTTTCATGTTTTTTCTGGAATAGTTCTAAATATTATAATTTTCTTTAATGTTATAATTGGCACATATGAAAAAAGAAAAAGTTATGAAATGGTTGAGAAAGTAGGTCTGTACTGGCATTTTGTAGACTTAGTTTGGGTTTTTGTTTTCACATTTTTCTATTTAGTATAATATTATGGCTGGACACGCACACAAGTTGGAGATTTTTAGAGGTTTAATAAAGTTTAAATCTAATACACAGAAGATAATAGGTGTATTAATTTTATTGTCAATTGTGACACTGGTTGAAGTTGTATTAGGTATATACAAACCTGAAGTATTTAACCAATCTTTTTTAAATTTAAAACTTCTCAACTGGATATTTATTATTCTTACAATTGTTAAGGCATATTATATTACCTGGGATTTTATGCACATGCGTGATGAAAGCTCAATACTGAGAAGAGTAGTTGTTTGGACAGCGGTTTTCCTTATTCTTTATCTTAGTTTTATATTAATTCAGGAAGGTGGCTATATTTTTGATGAGTTTTATGATGACTCAAACTATATAAAAACAGATTTTTAATTTTCTTTAAGTTGTGATTGATATTTTCTACAGAAAATGGTTTACTCTGGGTATACTTTTTTTATTACCCGTAATTTTTTTATTGTTTTTATATCCTTCGACGCATAATTATAATACACTAGATATTGTAAATGAGAATATTGCTGAAATAGATTCTCTTAACTTCTTAGATAATAATCAAACTACCCTTGAAAATAATATTACAATTCTTAATTTTTTAGGAGACAATCCAATTGACAATATTACAAGTGCCTTAAATTTAAAAGAGTTAGTCTATGATAAATTTAAAGGATTTAAAAAATTTCAAATTGTTAGTATTTCATCAGGAGATTCTTCTAATTTTTTATACGAGGTAAAAAAAGAATTATTAAAATCAGACGAGTTAAATTATTGGTATTTTGCAACTGTTGATAATGTATCCTTACAAAAAATATATTTCTCCTTGAGAGCTGAATCAAAATTAGACTCATCCAATTATACTAGTCAAGTTTTTATTATTGATAAGCAGAAAAGTCAAAGAGGTAGAATTGACGACCGTAATGAAGATCAAGTTATAAAAAGTCTTGACTTAATAGGTTTATATTCATATAATTCAATTAAAGTATCAGAAATTAAAAGTAAAATGAACGATGATATAAGAATTTTATTTACAGAATATAGGCAAAAAAGAAAAGGTAATTTTAATTCTAACATAAGAAGAATTAGTAATTTGGACGGAAATGAAAAATAATAAAAAAAATATTGTAATTTTTTTATTGATACTAATTCTCAGTTTAGTTTTTGTCCCAAGAATAGTTAATCGACTTAAAAATGATGATATTTCAAGAAGTGAAAGCAGGAGTATAAAGTTTGATAATTTTGAAAAAAATATTGAACCTCTTCCTTATTTATTAGTGAATAATGAAAGAAAAAAAGTTCCTAATTTCAAATTTATAAATCAAAATGGTAAATCAATTTCAAATAATGATTATCTAGGCAAAGTATACATTGTTGAGTTCTTTTTTACAACTTGCACCACTATTTGTCCAATTATGAATACTAATCTTGTACATATACAAAATAGTTTCACGGCATTTCCAAATTTTGGAATTGCATCCTTTACAATTAACCCTGAATTTGATACATCTGAAGTACTAAAATTATATGCTAAAGAAAATGATATAAATAATCTTAATTGGAATCTTTTGACAGGTGATAGAAGTGACATTTATAAACTAGCAAATGAGGGTTTTAATCTTTATACTGCCGCTAGCTCAGATTTTGTAGATGGTTTTGAACATTCTGGTTATTTTGCAATAATTGACAAAGAAGGATATATTAGGTCTAGAGTTGATCAATTTGGTAATCCAAAAATATATTATAAGGGTTCAGTTGATTTTGATGAAAAGTTAGACTCTAATGGTGAAGCTGAAGAAATTACTATATTGAAAGAAGATATCTTAAAATTATTAAGTGAGTAAAATGAATTCAGATAATATAAAATTATACAATAAACTAACTTTAATAATTTCAGTTCTAGTCCCTGTTGTTGTTGCACTTCTGCTTTTTTTAAAGTGGGATGCAGATAAGTTGATATTTGATTTAAGATCACCGAATTTTGAAGCAATAATATTATTGGAAAATTTACCCATAGCAAAACCTCTTAAATTTTTACCACCAATTTATGCTACTATTAACGGAATAACTGCTATTATTTTGGTAATGGCCATATATTTTATAAAAAAAGAAAAAAGACTTATTCACGAAAATTTAATTAAAGTTTGCATTGGTCTTTCTCTATGTTTTCTGGTAATGTATATTGCTTACCATATTACAAGCGATCCTACAAAATTTGAAGGCGAGGGATTAATAAAGTATATTTATTATTTTATATTAATTTCTCATATACTTTTGTCAATTACTGTTATTCCATTCGTCCTTATTTCTTATGTAAGAGCCATTGCAAATGATTTTGAAAGGCATAGAAAAATAGCTAAAATAACTTTTCCAATATGGTTATACGTAGCTGTTACAGGAGTTGTAGTTTATTTAATGATTTCACCTTATTATATTTAATTATGAAGAATAGGATTATCATTGCTTTTCTTTTTATTCTTTTTTCTATTCCAAGTTATTCTCAGTGCGCTATGTGTAGAGCTGTATTAGAAAGTAGTGAAAATGAAGGTTTGTCTGAAGGTATAAATAACGGGATAATGTATTTGGCTTTTCTTCCTTATGTAATTGTATTCTTTATGATATTTTTTGTGTATAAAAAATTCAAAAAGTAAAATTCTATTAATCTTTTAATTATTAAATTAAAAGTTAACATCTATACTTCTTGTTTTAACAACTAATTAACAAGATTTCGCCTTCTTTTTACTAATCTTTGTAACTACAAATAATTAGATTAAATGCTAAAAATAAATAACCTTCATAAGTCTTATAAAATGGGAGATTCAAGTCTTCACGTTCTTAAGGGAATTAATCTTCATGTAGATAAAGGGGAAATGGTAGCAATTATGGGGTCTTCAGGTTCTGGAAAATCAACATTGCTGAATATTATTGGGATTCTTGACGAACTTGACTCAGGCGAATATACTTTAGATGGTATTGAAATAAAGGATTTAACTGAAAAGAAAGCGGCTCAATACAGGAATAAATTCTTAGGTTTTGTTTTTCAGTCTTTTAATTTGATAAATTTTAAGAATGCACTCGAAAATGTCGCATTACCTTTATATTATCAGGGATTGAAAAGAAAAGAAAGACAAGAAAAGGCAATGTTTCATTTAAATAAAGTTGGACTAGCTGACTGGTCAACTCACTTACCCAATGAACTTTCTGGTGGTCAAAAGCAAAGGGTTGCAATTGCAAGAGCATTAGCGGCAGAACCTAAATTACTATTAGCTGATGAACCAACTGGAGCACTAGATTCAGCTACATCACATGAAATCATGCAATTTCTTCAACAATTAAATGATGAGGGGAAGACAATCTTAATTGTCACCCATGAAGAAGATATTTCTTTGATGTGTAAAAGAATTGTAAGATTAAAGGATGGCGTTATAATGGAGGATAAAAAAATTAAGCAAAACAGATTAACATAATGATAGATTTTGGTCTATTTAGAGAAGTATTTCAGAGTTTAAATAAAAATAAACTCAGAACCCTTTTATCAGGTTTTACTGTAGCATTTGCAATTATGTTATTTACAATTTTATTTGGAATAGCTAATGGTTTTCAGAACACATTTAATAATGAGTTTGCAGGTGATGCAAGTAACTCTATATTTATAAACTCAGGTCGTACATCAAAGGCTGTTGAAGGTTATCAAACAGGAAGAAGAATTCAATTTGATAATGCATTATACAAAACATTAAAAGAAGAATTTAGTGATGATATTGAATTTATAACTGGCAGGGTTTATAAAAATGTTACAGCTAGTTTTGGTTCAGAAAAAAGTAATTATTCGGTTAGAGCTGTAAACCCTGATCATCAATTTATAGAGAAATCAGAAATGGTAAAGGGTAGATTTATTAACCCCCTTGATTTAAAAAATAATACAAAAAACATAGTTGTTGGAAATCTAGTAGTTGAGGATTTATTCGGAGATATTAACCCAATAGGTAAGTATTTAGATTTAAACAAAATAAAATTTAAAATAGTAGGGGTCTTTGTTGAAAGAACTGAGGGTTCAGACAGCAATGAAGCAAGAATAATATATATGCCAATTTCTACAGCACAAAAGATTTATGGAAACAATGATTATATAGATCAAATAAATCTAACATATAATCAAACCCTTAGTGAAGATCAGGCAATTGCTTTTGGAAATAAGATAGTTGACAAAATAAAAGATATTTTCTTTGTCGCAAAAAATGATCAATCAGCTGTTAGAGCTAGGAATAGAGCTAGAGAAAATCAAGAAATAACCCAATTTAACGGAGTTTTAGCTATACTAGTTTTAATTATTGGCATGGGAACTTTAGTAGCTGGTGTAGTAGGTATCAGTAATATTATGATTTTTATTGTAAAGGAACGAACAAAAGAAATAGGTATTAGAAAAGCTCTTGGAGCACCTCCAAACTCGATTATTTTGATTATAATTTTAGAATCTATTTTTATTACTGCAATTGCTGGATATGTCGGCTTACTTATTGGAGGTGCAGTATTAAATAGTTTTGATCTAGAAGATTATTGGATTACTGACCCTGGCGTTAGTACATCTTTGGTTGTAGCGGCAACAATAACATTGGTCATAGCTGGAACCCTTGCAGGTTATATTCCTGCTAAAAGAGCAGCAAGTATTAAACCTATTGTAGCACTAAGAGACGAATAACATGTTTAAATTTTTATTTGATAAAGATACTTGGCAGGAATTAAGGGAAAGCTTAACAAAAAATAAGCTAAGAACTGTTATTACAATGATTGGTGTTTGGTGGGGTATTTTGCTTTTAATAGGTCTTTTAGGTTCAGCAAAAGGAATTGAAAATAAGTTTAGTGTTCAGTTTGGCGATTATGCAACCAATAGTGTTTTTATATGGGGCCAGTCAACGAGTAGGGCTTTTAAGGGATATCAAGAAGGGCGTAGACCTAGACTTAAATTTTCACATTTAGAAAAAATTAAAAATCAAGTTAATGGTATTAAGTTTCTTTTGCCAAGAAATGCTCGAGATGTTCAAGTTGTAAGAGGAGTTCAATATGATAATTTTGGTCTTTCAGGGGATTTCCCATTGTTAGATCAAATTCAAAAAAAGAATTT
>CETI01177620.1_pt1 | contig 13700 bp, 12 predicted proteins | sample 361441 | NCBI WGS metagenome assembly CETI01 (sample SAMEA2622478, study PRJEB7988) | marine metagenome | biome: marine biome (ENVO:00000447); feature: deep chlorophyll maximum layer (ENVO:xxxxxxxx); material: "saline water (ENVO:00002010), including plankton (ENVO:xxxxxxxx)" | depth 90 m | reverse complement strand
GGGGGGAATCACTCTGCAATGAGGTCTTTGTGGCCACCTCGACGAGGTTTCTTGAAAATCCGGTATCCACAATTCTTACACTGCAAGGTGCTTGTTTCGCCCATGGTATCGATTGGGATCATATGACCGCATCTGAGACATCGGTAATCGACTTCGACCATGGTTGCGCGACCGTGGGGGTATTCTTCAACCCGACGGTTCACAAATTACGCATATTTTCACAAATACGGACGAAATTTTCGAACATTTTCACTCCATACTCCGAGTGATCTACCTCTGGGTGAAATTGCAAACCGAAACGATCCCCAGCATCATTTTCCATTGCTTGAACCTTACACGACTCGCTCGATGCGGTAATTCGGAAGTTTGGAGGCAATACCGTGACCTCATCATTGTGAGATTCCCATACTTTCTGTTCATCAGGTGTACCTTCGAAAATATGGCCGCCCCCATTTACAAGTTCAATTTGCGCGGCTCCAAACTCCGGTGCTGGAGCTGCGCCAGCATCACCACCATAGAACCGTGCCATGAACTGGTGACCGGCACATATTCCGAGAATTGGTACAGCAATCTCTAGATATTCTCCACAATTACCGAGTTCGCCCGTAAGACCCACTCGTGTCGCGCCACCAGAAAGAATCAGTCCGTCGACTCTACGGAGGTTATCTACAGGTGTATCGTTGGGAAGAATTTGGGTATCAACACCCATGTACCGAAGCATGCGCCATTCACGATGGGTCCATTGTCCTCCATTATCGATGACATCGACAATCAATGGAGCGGCCCCCTCACCCATGGCCACATTCAGTAAGGTCGCTCCTTGAATCTGGCGTTCTTCGCAATTCAACGAAGGACGTGTCGTTGCATATTCGCTTCAAGTGTTGAAAGAGCCTGCATCGCCGATTCTACATCAAGGCCGAATCCTAAAGCGAAACGATTCCGAACAACCATGGCATTCCCACCAATGTCTCTGAACGCTTCACCGATCTCTTGGATCATTTGGTCCACTGGGCCATCGTCGATGATGGCAACACGACCTATTCCTGTTTTCTCTGCATCTAGAACAAAGGCATCGGGATTATTGGAGGCTGCAACTGAAAATGGACTGTCACTCAGAATGGTTGCCGCTCGACCCGGATTATTGAGAGATTGTTGAGCAAGAAGAACATAGAGGAGATGGTGTGCAACTGGTGCGCCATTGGGCGCATCTACACCGAGAGGAGCAGAAAGGATTGCATGTTCAGTAAGTGAAGATAGAGTCGCACCTTCTCTCGTCATATGGACAATTCCTGGAGATTCTGGGTTTAGCATTGTAATTGCACCAGTGCCAGTTCGGACAAGGCCATCAAGATGCATTAGGCGGCCTGTTCGAATAATCGATGAAAGGTCAAGAGCAGAGAGGACATAACCCTCACCAACGATTGGAGGGACTGGGGCCGCCGTTGATGCCACAAGATCCGCTGTGGTTGAGGAGAGAGCTGAACGGAGATTGGCATTCTGGGCTTCAAGTTGTGTAATTGCTGCATCCATCTCATTACTCTGGGATGAAGGGGGCTCGTCTACAATAGAGGTAGATGGAATGAGAGGGAGGTCCTCTGCATTTGGTGAAGGAGGAGGTGCCACGGGAGGAGGGGGTGCGGTCCCAAATAGGCCAGACCCTCCCATGGATGGTCGTGCTCTTCCTCTCGATGTTCGAGAGGGTGTGCGGGGGGTGCCTTCCTCGTCGGACATCGTCCCTTGATTCATCAAGCCGATTATATACAGGTTGGTGTTGGGCAAATTGCCTGCCCCGATGGTGTAGTGGCCTATCATGCAGCCCTGTCGAGGCTGCGACCCGGGTTCAAATCCCGGTCGGGGCGCCTAACGACGTACAATAAAGGCGGTCAGCATGTCCGTTGCGTTGAACTGTTTACGTACCCGAACTTCAATATCTTCTACATTGCAATCAATTATTTTCGAAAGTTTGTCTGGGAGTTCGTTTACTTCACTTTCAGGAATAATTGTCCATCCACAAATCCTCATTGGACCTTCGGGGCGGAGAAGGGGGAGTAATGCTGGCAATAAACTCAGAGTTTGATGTGGAAGATTCACAAGAAGGGCATCCCAACGACCACATTGATCTGCTTTGGTGGAGATTTGTGTTGCATCCATGCATCCAACAAAGAGGCCAGGAGTTGGCTCCACCAAATTATTCGGCGTGAAATTGGGTTTCAACTCGCGCAAGGGTTTGAGATTATGAAATAAAAACGGAAGGCAATCTGGATTGAGGTCATTGACTAGAAGTTCTCCTACCAAGCCTTCTTCTCGCAACATAGGTGCAATCGCTGGGCCAACACCACAAAACGGATCACAGACATTGATTGGGCGGCCTAATTCGGCAGAAAATTGGCTCAATTCATTCATTGTATTTTGGCGTTCATATTGTAACTTGCTAGAGAAATATACTCGAGAGGGGTCAAGACGTAGGCGTAATCCATTCTCAGGCACGTCTGTTGTTGGATCAAAAAGATTTGATTCTAAATCCATCAAACCCTCACCCCAAACTAATCGGTCTGTTCGAACTGCAATGGGTTGTAAATCTCTTATCCTGAATTCACCCTTGACTCCATGATCGATTAACATCAGACGAATTCGGGGATGCGTTTCCATCTTAGATTGAATGAAGGCTGAAAGATACTGTTCATTCACCTCATCATAACGTTGGATGAGAAGATCGCCGAGAATTTCATGGCTTTTCGTGATAATGACGTTCTCTAACACACCCTCTCCTACCAATTCGGTAAAACGTGACTGCCAAGATTCTCTACTCTTCCATAGAACTGGTTTTGCGTCTATAATTGGTAAGTTGACAAATGTGGGTGGGAGTTCTGAGGGGGCGTTATCATTCAGTGGAATGAGGATGTGTCCATCATCATAAGGTCGGACACGATGCTCTGTATCAAGCCATCCTGATTCCCGTAAAATGTCAATCGTTTGCTGCGTCATACTCGACGGCACGCTCAAATGACGCATGGGACCCGCTCTAACCAGTGCTAACGGTATCTTGACGCTGACGGAGGAAGATTAGTGGATTCAAGTGGATTATTTCTAATCGGGCTCGGACCAGGCGACCTTGCCCTAATGACGCGGCGTGCCATCGATATGTTACAAGACATGGACGAGAGGTACCTCGAAGGGTATACCGCAACACTGCCTCTTGCTCAAGAAAACGAATTGGAGAATATTGTTGGCCCTTGGAAACGGGCAATGCGTCCCCAAATCGAAAACCCAAGAGAGATTATCGAAATGGCAAAATCGCAGAAGGTTGCGATTATGGTAGTAGGTGACCCAATGCAAGCAACGACTCACGTTGATTTACTCCTTAGAGCAAGGGAAAATGGAGTGCAAGTGACAATTGTGCCAGGGATTTCTGCAACGACTTTAGCCATTAGTTCCAGTGGACTGCAATCCTATCGCTTCGGGCGTCAAGTTACGTTACCTTACGCTTATGGCGACTATCTACCAACCTCACCTCTACGCTACATACTTGACAACCGGTTACGAAATCTGCATACCTTGGTATTACTCGATTTAGATCCTACTGGATTAGGAATTGAAAGCCCAATTCACATGAGTCCGTCCGTTGCCGGACAAATACTCATGCAAATGGCAGAACGGTGGAGTGAAGAAAATGAAGATGTGGATGTCAGTGCTTGGAATGTCGTCGTTCTATCTGACTTGGGGACTGACCAGAGTCATGTTTGCTCAACAGTAATCAAAGAAATGAATGGAATGGATGGTGGGCGTATTCATTGTCTTATTCTACCTGCTGAAATGGATAATCATGAACAGATGGTTTTCGACAGTATGAGATATCACGCGTAGATGTGAAACAGTAGAGGGGGTTGACGACATCATGGCTGGGCCCGCACAAGTCCGATTTCCAGGCGATGATAAGCGGCGTAAGCTTCGTATGAAGGGTATCAAAAAAGCCTCTGATTCCATCCAAAAGCGTTTGAGGAAAAACTTGGATGCCTTGCTTGAAGACCCTAGTTCCATCTTACCTACTCGGCATCCAAAGGGTGTATTCCCTCGACGGGATCCATTGAAGAAGACACAGAAAGAAGTGCAACGTGTTACTGATAAACGAAACAATCTGAAATGGCTTCAACGGCGAATGCGTAAGCGTCGAGGGGATGTGCCCGCTCGTGCTCTTGCTGGTACACTCGCTGCTGCGCATGAAGAAGCATTCGATACGGTCTCAATCTTCCAAAATCCCGCATATGGCCGCCACAGTTTCGTTCGACGTGGGATGGCAGCACCGACCGATCTTGCTTCAATGCAAAACTTCCATGACATACCATTGAGGCTATTGCTTTGGCGGGACCATGCAAAAGCAGGAATCTGGTTCTTTGGTAGCCGATCTGAGATTGTATGTACTGGTACTAAACCCCTAATCCCTGATGGTTGGATTGACGAGGGGCTAAAACAGGCACCAATCAATCTACAGAAAGAAGGACGTGTTTGGTTCACATCCGGCCTAACAAAAGAAGAAGTGGAAGAACGGAAGCAAAACAAGGATGGATGGATTCGTTTCGAATTTAATGATGGAACATTGCTTGGTATCTCCGCAGCTTCCCTACAATCTCTGGAAGAGAGCCTTATCGGCGGGATATCTCTCCGTATGCTTCCTCCTAAAATTTCAGCCGTGACTGAAATTGAATGGATTTGGGCCCCGGAAGGGTGGGGAGATCGGGAGGTTTCAGAGGAAATGAAAGAGGCAGGCCAAGAAATACTCACAGCTTGGACTGATCTAACTTTGAAAGACAAAGATGTTGTTGAACGATTGAAGGGGGCTGTCACCAATTCAATCGATGAGGGGTTCGTTCTCGGGACTATGTGGTTTGAAGAATTTGAAGAGGGGATTTCTGCAATAGAGGGCACCGATTTAGAAAAAGAGGCCATCCAATGCGCTCTTTCAAACATAAATGCAGGACTACATGTACGTAGAGATGGAGTGGCTCTCGATTCACCAGATGATGTGGTTCGACTCGAAATGCGTGCCGGACACGATATTTTGATTTCTCTCTGGGATGATTGGGGTCATACAATCCTTGAGGAAATGTTTGGAATAATTGGTGAAAAGGCCGATGATATTCATGCGAAACAAATGAAGCGTAAGCAGGGATTCAATGCCTTCCTCAAGGGATTAAGTAAGGATAGGCAGGCCACTTCAAAACTAGAAGCGTTGCCTTGGAGCAATACAGTACTACCTTCACCGCTGGATTTACTGCATGACTTAGTACGTAAGGGCCACACTGATGGCCTCGGAAGGACGGTTTCTATGGTTCGAAAAAGAAAGGTCATCAATGATGCTGCAATGGGTTGGGCGTGGTTAGTCGCTCATGATCGCGATGGATCTGAAGCTTGGCGCTTCGATCAAGTTGCTCGAGACAAGGGCGGCGACTGGGCAAGGGCCGTATCGAATCTATGGCAAGTTAGCGAGAGTCTAATTTCTGGAAATGGGAATAAGAGCGATTACATCGACGCAATGAGTAAAGTTGCTACTGCTGCGAGTCTCCAAACCGATCTACCAGATGATGAATGATCAAGCACCTAAGGCCTGGTGAATATCATTCCAAATGTCTTCAACATCCTCAATGCCGACGCTCATCCGAACGAAGCCAGGGGAAATACCAGCAGCAATTCGAACCTCTTCTGGAACCGCCATATGAGAAGAGGTTGCGGGAACCTCAATGAGAGATTCGACTCCGCCAAGACTTGTTGCCTCAAATATGATTTTCAATCGAGACATGAAGGACATCGCTGCATTATCTCCACCCTTAACAACAAATCCGAGCATGCCAGTTCCATTCGGCATGACCTGTTTAGCAACCTCGTAATCTGGATGTGAGGGAAGTGATGGGTGGACCACTCGCTCAATCGCTGGATGAGATTCTAGCCTCTCAGCAAGTATTGCAGCATTTGATGCATGAATAGGCATCCGAGCATGGAGGGTTCGAATGCCTCTTTCTAAGAGGAAGCAAGCATGGGGATCTGGAGATGTTCCAAAATGGATTTTCTTTGCAAATACCTGTGCGATCAGGTCTTTGGAACCAACAACTGCGCCCCCTACATGATCTGAATGACCATTCAGATATTTCGTGGTACTATGGATAACAAGGTCATGTCCCATCTCAATTGGGCGTGTAGCCCAAGGTGAGACAAATGTGTTGTCAACAACCGATATGAGGTTGTTTTCCTTGGCAATTCTGGCAATTTCGGGGAGATTGCAAACCTTGAGATTTGGATTTGTTAGTGTTTCGGAGTAGAGTATTTTCGTATTCTCTTTGATTGCAGTTTCAAAAGAAGATGGATCTCTAATGTCCACTAAAGTCACCTCGATTCCGAACCTTGGTAGATCTTCAGTCATGAGGCCGTAAGTTCCACCATAGACATCGGGTGAGGCGATTACGTGATCTCCTCGCGATAATAGTCCGAGTAGAACAGTAGTAATTGCCCCCATTCCACTTGAGAACATTTCTCCATCCTCCGCACCCTCTAACGATGCGATTTTTTTCGAGACAACCTCAGAATTAACCGAGGATAAGCGACTATAGAGAAGTGTATGTTGAGCTCCTGCTGCCCAACCTGCATATCGCTCCTCATCCAACTTGTAAGTTGAAGATAAGTAGACAGGAGTGTTTACGGCTCCATCTGCATGATGGGTGCCCTCATGCACTGCGCGTGTTGGAAATCTCATTTCGTCACTCATAACCTCGCCTTGGTAATCGGTAAGGGGTGAAGGACTTGAACGAATCTGTCCACGTTATTAATTCGAGAGTTGTGATTCTTGATCATATAATCAATTTACAATGACATCTGACGGCTCGACCAAAGACGCGTTAATCCACCAACTCATATCCTTGAACTTGAGCAAGAGGGTGGAGTCGGAAGTGTCAATCCGTTCAATAATTGGGAGTTCGTCCTTGTCTGCAAAGGAAGGCCAGCCAGTAAATCCAATCTCTGTTCCGGCTTTTTTCATAACAGTCATTCCAACTTCAAAACCATCAAGACACTCTGAATCCTCATCTTCTGAATCCATGGAATCCAGGAGTTTTTCCATGGTCTCTTTTGAAAGTCGGTCTGAAGTGAAAAGGGCCTTAATGACATCACGTCGGCTAGTATCCTCCTGTTTGTTCCCAACCTTGTAACCCATGAAACGAATGATGGAGTCCGTCTTCTCAAACCTCATCTGTAACGCATGAAAGCACTTAGCCTCAGTTCTAGAATCTCCTTCCTTTGAAAGTAAATAGGAAAGGCCGTCGTAGACAATGTTCCACATCACATTAGATTGTAGGCGTGTAATCGCTTCAATCGGAATGCTCTTTTCTTCGAACATTTCAGAAATTTTTCGCCCTTCGGGACTGGATTTCAGACCAGCCTGAATAATTGGGTCGATTGCCCATGGAGATTCGCCAAGAGTGGATTCAATCTCATGTACCAATTCAACAAGGCTTGCCATTAGTTCATCAATTGCAATTCGCCTCTCAATTCGGCTTGCCCATTCCCAATCCCATGACATGCAAAACATGTAGTATTCAGGGTATTTCAACCTGTGAAGGAGATTTTTTCTTGTCTTGTCTACGTTTCAGGAGCCATCGGCCCGTAAACCCAAGGCTAACAATCACAAGAATTAGTGCAATGATCGGTAGGAGGACCGCGAGTATTGTACAGGTAATACATGCGCCCGCTTCTGCGGTAGACACAATGGGATTGCCGAGGCCCCCTGTTGTCGCTGTTGACATTGCACGCAATGCTACTGTACTCACCTGTACTGTGCCACTTACTCCACCCCCTGCAATTATACTCAGACCCCATCGAAGAATCGGATCTGAATCTCCTAAAGATGAGCTCATTAGTAGAGCCCCGGAAAGCATCGCTGCGGGTGATGCGATCGTATCCAATAGATTGTCTAACCAAGGTACATAATATGCGATTATTTCGATTAATGTAGCCAATCCAAGTACCGCCAATCCGATATCGGATGCCATCCAATCTTGTAAGCCAGATGCGGGGATGGCTGATGGGAGGTAATCTAAACGGGCAGCGGCGCCGTAAAGAAATGGAGGGATAAAGATGCGGAATCCGCTAGCTGCTGCAAGACCGATTCCTAAAGACGCGGCAATGAATAATTCAAATCCATTCATTTAGTCACCTCTTCCGTCCAAGTTGAATATGAGTCAGATGCATCAACAGTGGTCCAAGTCACTTGAGGAGTGTCATAGGGGCTTTCCTTCTCTATGAGTTTCGCGAGGATTGGGGCTTTTTCGGTGGTAGTTGTCATCATAAGACGCCATTCATCTTCTGAAGTAACCTCTCCATCCCACCTATACATCGAACGTATTCGTTCTATCTGTATACATGCTACAGCTAAATTTTCAACAAGAGTGTGTGCCCACTCTCCTACTTCAAACTCCTTCCAATCGCCGGGAAGGGTCGTCACCATCTTCACAACGGCCATCAATACGCACCACTCACCACACGGGTTGAACCTATCGGGTTAGTGGGATGATTCAAGGCCCATCACTCCAGAGAGTGTTACATGGGTCTGGATTGGAGTGTTCCCATCGATACAGGTCCGCTTCCAGATGATGGAGAAAGATTCGATGTGATCGTGGTTGGTGGTGGCCCGGGAGGGGCTGCAGCAGCAAGCTATGCAGCGCTCGCTGGAAACAAGGTCCTTCTCATTGAGAAGGCAATTTGGCCACGTGACAAAATTTGTGGAGATGCTGTAGGAGGTAAGTCTCTACGTCACGTCAAAGAACTTGGTGTAAAGGAAATGATTGAGGCCACACCTCACTTTCGAGTGACTGGGATGATGTTCAGTAGTCCAAATGGAAAACAAGTGACTATCCCGTTACCAAAAGATGATGTTGCAAAGAGAGAGGCTGGATATGCACTCCCTCGACTTCAGTTCGACTACATGATGTTCCTTAGAGCGACTGAATTAGTTCGTGACGCAGGTGGAAAAGTTGTCCAAGGCACTTCAGTTTCCAATGTGCACCATGATGAAACTAATCTCAAGATTACAGGTGTAACAATTGAGGGAGGCAGTAATTCTACTCATATGGCTCCACTAACAATTGGAGCCGGTGGATATCTTTGCCCCGTAGCAAAGAAAATTGTAGAAGAGTTGAATCTTGAAAAATTGCGAGATGAAATGCACTACTGTGGGGCATATCGAGAATATTGGACGGGTGTCAAAGATGTAGGTGATAGTGAGGGATCTATCGAACTCCATTTTGTTGACGACGTAATACCTGGATATTGGTGGATTTTTCCCGTAAATGAAAACGTTGTAAATGTTGGAATAGGTATGGTCAACGCTGAAAGACGGAAGCAAACAGGCATCAAAAAATCACTCAAAAAACTTCAACACTACCTCATTCATGAACACCCACGGTTCAAAGAACGGTTTGTAGATGCGACTTTCGTAGAAGGTAGTGGGAAGGGATGGGAACTTCCGTTTGGCAGCCCTAGAAAGGGGGCTGCATTACAACCGCGGCGCACGGCTATGGCTGGAGCAATATGTGTTGGAGATGCTGCAAGTTTAGTTGACCCGTTTAGTGGTGAAGGAGTTGGAAACGCCTTGTTATCTGCCAAACTAGCAATTTCTCTATTTGACCGGGAGGTCCACTCTGAAGGTTTGCCTGTAGAAGTTGCGGATGAATACATGGTGCGCTTATGGGAGGAATTAGGGCCTGAGCTTTCAAACTCATTCAAAATTCAGCGGATTGTACGGAGGAAGCGTTTGATGAATCTCTTCGTACGAAAAGCAGCAAAACGTCCTGCCCTACAAGCAGCCTTAACCGATGCCTTAGCATCAAAAGAGGCGCAGAAAAAGTTGCATAATCCTCTTTGGCTCGCTCGGAACATTTTGTTGTGAGGGCATCTTATGGACGCCAGTCTACAAGGCATCAAGATGGTCCTGCTAGATTTAGATGGGACAATCCACCTAGGAGGGGTGCCAATTCCTGGCGCTCTAGAATTCATTCAACGATGTAGAGTGAATAATATCGCTACAATCTTCCTATCCAACAACTCTAGTTGTTCTGTAAAACAATACGTAGAGAAATTACATGGAATGGGAATAAATGCTAGAGAAGAAGATGTGCTTCTCTCAACACACGACTGTATTCGCTGGCTCCAACAACGTGGTTGGATGAAAATCCATTGCTTCGGGACTGAAGGAATGCGATCAATGATGGAAGATGCTGGGTTTGAATGCACAAACGATGTAGTAGATTGTGTAGTCGTTGGTTACCACAACGAACTTGTTTATTCTGAATTACAACAAGTTGCCGAACTTCTACACAATGGAGTGCCTTTGGTAGCCACACACCCAGATATTGTCTGTCCGTCTCCTACAGGTGGATTGCCCGATGTGGGTTCGATATTAGCTATGTTCGAAGCAGCCACTGGAATTACTCCAACGATTATCACAGGTAAGCCAAGACCGGAAATGATTCTTGATAGATTGAAAGAAGAGGAGATTGATCCATCGAATGTTGCGATGATTGGTGACCGAATTTACACAGATATTGCGATGGCGCGTGCCGCTAATGTACAGAGTATTCTAGTCCTAAGTGGTGAAGCAACGAAAGGTGACCTCGAAAATTCAACAATTCAACCAACATTGATTGTTGATTCTGTCGATGTGCTTCTTAGATGACTGGCTAACCTAATTCAAAGATAAAATCGCATCGAGAATAGATAAGTTACCTGTGGTGTTCAATACCTTCCGCGAAGCCATGCGCTGTGTGTCTTCGGATTGGGATGAAAATAGCATGGAAGAGTGTGACCTGCTTGCACTTCCAAGTTGCTCTCAAGAAGCAACATTGCCATCCGAAGAAGAAGTGATCGAACGTCTGTGTGATAGTGGAATCCTAAGTGATGCTAAGGTTCGTAATGCGTTGAAAATGTCGAGTCGGAGTCTAGCGATTTGGCCCCTACCCTCTGGCTTAGTTATCGATGGTCTCGGGGCTTCAGCCCTTACCCTACCTTGGTGGAAAGCGAGTCATGAAGTTGGAGCCCTCCTCCCCTCTCATTACGAAACTGCACAAATTATGCAAATGATGCAAATGGAATCTGATACCCGTGTTCTTCTCATCGGAGCCCGTGGTAATTGGTGGACTGAAATTCTACTCAGATTAGGTGCGAATGAAATCCATGTGGTTGAAGCAGATCCTGAACGGCGACGTTTTCTCGAAATTAACTGGAAAGATAGGGGGTTAGATTTACTCGCAATTAACCAAGGATGTCGTGTAATCATCCATGATGCATCTTGGTTGGACTGCGATAAGATGATTCAAGAAAAAGAAGTATGGGATAGGATTTTGATTACCGGCACATGCGATTCAATGCCCAAAAAATTATTCAAAACGCTAAGGCAAGGTGGGGTTGGACTTGTTCCTATTGGCCCCGAAGGAAGTCCTGCAATCCGATGTGTGACGCCTGAGCAAGATGGTGGTTTATTCGTTCGCTCTATCACAATGTGGATGGCGGATCCGTTGGATTCTAGGACACATCGGCGCCTAATTCCAAATTCTGAGAGGCGTGGGCATCTTTCCAACATACGTGAACGAAGTGAAATCCTTGAGTCAGATTGGAGTATGCCAGAGTATACTTGCCTACGTGATCGGGCTGGCCCAGCCCGATTGCTCGATGCAATGGATCAAATCTGGAATGAAATGAGAATCGATTTTGATGGAGATGAAATGGATGCTGAAATGGCAGATCGACTCTTCAGAATGGGAAATGTGATTCAGAACATTGGGATGTTTGACTATGCTGCTGAACATTTTGGAGCTTCTTTTCGTCTCCGGCCATCTGCCGAAGCCGCTACAATGATTGGTTGGTCATACAGTGTGATGGGGAATGATTCCGAAGCAATGGCTTGGTGCCGAAGGGCCATTGAGACTGACCCCTCCTTAGGTGACCCTTGGAATGATATTGGTGCGATTATTCTCGCTGGAGGAGAGATTGAACGGGCTATGGCTTGGTTTAGGGCTGCTGTTCAAGCCGTTCGTTCACTGAATCCAGGACACCCTTGGTCAAATATGGCGCGTGCTCACTTGATGATGCGAAATCACCCGGCTGCATTTTTTGCTGCACAGGGCGCTTTGATTCATTTACCTGAAGATCGCGAGCTCTTGGCGCTCTTGGAAGAACTTGGTGCAGATCTCTGCTGATTTTATTCCTCTGTAAAATCGGTTTCTTTCTTCTTATCGTTACGCAGGAACGATGGAGCCCACCAGTTGAGGGGGCCCATCAGGCGCATCGTCGCAGGAACTACAAGAGCACGAACGAGTGTCGCATCTAAGAAAATGGCGAGTGCAAGGCCGAGTCCAAACTGCTTGATGATTGCGACAGATGCGAAAATCTGTGCAGAGAAAACTAGTACCATAATCAGGGCTGCTGCAGTAACTAAGCGGCCAGTTTTCTGGAGGCCGTACGCAACAGCCAACGTATTATCACCAGTACGTTCCCATTCTTCATGGATACGAGAAAGCATGAGAACCTCATAATCCATTGAAAGGCCAAATACGATACAGAATAACATTACAGGTGTTGTCGGATCTATTGGTTGAGGAGTGAAATTCATAATTTCATCCAAACCAAGACCTCCCTCTTGGAATACGAATACCAACATTCCGAAAGTGGCCGTGATGCTGAGAATATTCATGACAATTGCCTTGAAGGGAATTATGACCGAGCGAACCTGAATGAACAAAAGAATACAGGTAGAGATGAAAATAAATGCCATTGATATGGGGAGGTTTTCCACAACAGCGTCTAACAAATCAAGGTTGTAAGCGGCGAGGCCGCCGATGAAAATAGACTCCTTTTTCACACCCATAATATCGATGTTGTTTGCGTCACGATCTGATCGTATATCTTCTACTAAATGTCGTGCTTCTGCAGTATTCCACTCAACGCCGAGAGTAATGAGAAGATAGGTGTGACTTGTTTTTTGACTAATGAAAGATGCTCGAAGATACTCTCGGTAACCAAGTTGTTCTGGAGTGAGAAAATCGTCTGGAGTTGACCAAAATTGGACTACTGAGCTAGCATTCATAGAGGGGTCAAAATAACCAGGTGCAATAATTGAAATTACGTGTTCAGATTCCATTAAAGAAGAGGCATAAGCATGTGTACTGCGAAGATTCTCTTCACTCAATGCATCCCCATCTTCTCCGAGGTCGAGAATAAAGAATAGGGAATTATCTGAGCTTTCAACCCAGACGGATGACATTTCCTCAAGACCTTCGCGAGCCATATCATCTGGTGGAAGTGATCGAATGCTCGTTACTCCATATTCTGCCTGGAGAAATGGCGCCCCTACACCAACAAGAAGGAAGAGAATTGGTACGAGGATTACTAGTGGTCGGTTCATGACTTGGGTTGCAATCCAAGACCAAAATCCATCCTCTGATACTGTGTCTTTCATACCAAATGGAATTCTTAGAGAATTAATTCTCGGTCCAATAAGTGCTAGAAGTGCAGGAAGGATAACTACAGAAGTCAACATTGCCATGCTAACTGCCAGTGTCCCCCCAATTCCCATTGATGGTGTCTGTGTATTCTTGAAAAAGAGTAGTCCGAGAAGTCCTGTTGCTACTGTTAAACCCGAAAAAAATACTGCGCGACCAGCGGTC